>OLFU01000135.1_pt1 | contig 83111 bp, 89 predicted proteins | sample 1605161 | NCBI WGS metagenome assembly OLFU01 (sample SAMEA3888914, study PRJEB22519) | human gut metagenome | biome: human gut; feature: human-associated habitat; material: faeces | place: Denmark | collected 2011
TCACACGGGCTGCACTGATGAGGGCAGCCCGCGTGAGGCACAAAAAGAGCCACGTTTATGTGTTTCAAATTCCCATCAGCTCCAACGCTTCTTTTGCCGCCGCCTGCTCGGCCTTTTTCTTGCTGCTGCCGACGCCCGCTCCTATAACATTGCTGTTTAAATGCACCTCAACCTTAAAGTGCTTATCGTGGTCGGGGCCGCTCTCGCTGACAAGAACATACTTTAAGCTCTCGCCTTGATTTTTTTGAACGACCTCCTGAAGTATGGTCTTGTAATCCTTAAAGGACGGCTTTGCCTCAACATACGGCTCGACGAAGCGCAAAACGAATTTTTTTGCCTCGCCTATGCCACCGTCGATATAAATTGCGGCAATTACAGCCTCAAATGCGTCCGACACAACCGACGGCCTTGTTCTGCCGCCCGTCATCTCCTCACCCTTACCGAGCAAGAGCCTGTCGCCGAGGTCTATTTCCTTGGCATACTCAAAAAGCGATTTTTCGCACACGGCATAAGAACGCAGGCGCGTCAGCTCGCCCTCGGGAAAATTTCTGTGGTGCGAAAAAAGATATTCAGCCGTTATAAAGCCGAGAACCGAGTCGCCCAGAAACTCAAGTCGCTCATTGTCGCCCGTAGTAAGATGCTTTTCGTTTGCATACGACGAATGTGTGACCGCTCTTTCCAAAAGCGATATATTTTTAAATCTATATTGTATTTTTTCCTGTAATTCGTTAAGTCCGTTATCCATTTTAAAGTCCTTTCACTCTCACAGCCCGAGACTTTTAAGATATTCCTCGAGATCTCTCATGCCTCTTTCGGCGATTGCCGTATAACGCTCGCTCTTGTCCCTTATCTTTTCGGGGAGCGGCGGAAGCATACCGAAATTGGCCCCCATAGGCTGAAAATTCGTCACGGTTTCATCGCTTATATATCTCGCGAGAGCACCTGTGACGGTGGTATTCGGAAGCACAAGCGGCTCTTTTCCCAAAAGGTACCTTGCGGCGTTCAGCCCCGCCATAATTCCGGAGGAGGCCGATTCCATATAGCCCTCTACTCCGGTTATCTGACCGGCAAAAAATATTCTTTTGTCCGAGCGCAGAGAATATGAGGCGTTTAAAAGCCGCGGTGAATTTATAAACGTGTTTCTGTGCATAACTCCGTAGCGGAGAAATTCCGCATCGTGAAGTGCCGGAAACATGGAAAACACTCTTTTTTGCTCGCCGAATTTGAGATTTGTTTGAAATCCGACAAGATTATACATCGTACCGCCGCTGTTTTCACGGCGAAGCTGAAGATTTGCCCACGGTCTGTGTCCCGTTCTCGGGTCGCGAAGCCCTACGGGCTTTAACGGTCCGAAGCGCATGGTGTCTTTTCCGCGCGACGCCAAAACCTCAATAGGCATACAGCCCTCATACACATCGTGCCGCTTGTCAAAGGAGTGCGTTTCGGCACTCTCGGCATTTATAATTGCTTCGTAAAACGCTTCATACTGCTCTTTATTCATTGGGCAGTTAATGTAATCGTCGCTGCCGCCGCGGTCATATCTCGACTGTGTAAAGGCATATTCCATATCGACGCTGTCCGCCGAAACTATCGGTGCCGCCGCATCGTAGAATGATAATCCGTCGCCGCAGAGAGCGTGTATTGTACCTGTCAGCGCGTCGCTCGCGAGCGGCCCTGCCGCCACTATAACAACATCGGCATCGGGTAAGACGGAAACCTCCTCGTTTATGACAGTTATGTTCTTATCGCTTTTTATATTTTCCGTTATAAGAGCCGAAAATCTGTCTCTGTCAACCGAAAGTGCGCCTCCTGCCGGAACTCTTGTCCTTTTGGCAGCCCCGACGCACACGGAAGAAAGCATCTCCATCTCCGCCTTTAAAAGCCCTGCCGCGGAATTGAGCCGCTCCGCCTTCAGTGAATTTGAGCATACAAGCTCCGCAAAATTTTCGTTTTTATGCGCCGGAGAAAATTTCTTCGGCTTCATTTCATAGAGATATGTGGGTATTCCCGCCCTCGACAGCTGCTTTGCCGCCTCACATCCGGCGAGACCCGCACCGATTACCGCTGCTTTCATCAGTCGTCCTCTTGAGTCTTTGTGCTTTTCTTTTTGCGCTCCGCTTTTTTCTCAAAGCCGCAGTTTTCGTCAAGGCAAGCTAAGATTCCGCCTTTTTTCTTGAAGAGCGACTTGCCGCACTTGGGACATTTTTCGTCCGTCGGCTTATCCCACGTCATAAAGTTGCATTCGGGATAATTTTCGCAGCCGAAGAACGTATATCCTTTTTTGCTCTTTTTCTGAATCACCTTGCCTCCGCACACCGGGCAGGTGGCGGTTGTCTCTATTACGTACGGCTTTGTGTTTTTGCACTCCGGATAACCCGGGCACGCGAGGAATTTACCGAATCTGCCGGTTTTTATAACCATCATTCTTCCGCACTTTTCGCACGGAATATTTGTCTCGTCCTCCTTAAGCTTTATCTTAACGCCCTCCATATCGGCTTTTGCCTTTTCAAGCGTTTTGTCAAAGCCGTCATAAAACGTATGAAGCATTGCTATATAATCTATTTCGTGATGCTCCACCTTATCGAGATCGCTCTCCATGGAGGCCGTAAATTTTACGTTAACTATATTCGGGAAATGCTCCTTTAAGAGCTTGACGACCGCTTCTCCGAGCTCCGTGGGCTTAAGCTGCTTCTGCTCGCGGACAACATATTCGCGCGAGGTAATGGTTGACACTATTGATGCGTACGTACTCGGTCTGCCGACGCCCGTTTCCTCAAGCATCTTAATGAGCGAGCCCTCGGTATAGCGCGCAGGCGGCTGTGTGAAGTGCTGATTTCCGAGCATTTCCTTGAGCTTTAATGCATCGCCCGCCTTGATTTCGGGTAGCTTGCCCTCGTCCTCGTCCTCATCTGTTGCGGCTTCGTAAAGGCGTGTATAACCGTCAAAACGAACCGTATAACCGCTCGCATTAAACGTGCAATATCTGTCGGTGTTTTTGTCACTCTCGCCGACTGCCTTTATTTCTATCTTTACCGTATCCTGTATACAATTTGACATAAGACTTGCCATAAAGCGCTTCCAAATAAGGCTGTAAAGCTTGAACTGCTCCGGAGTAAGACTCTTTTTGGCAATTTCGGGTGTGATTGCCGGAACAGTGGGGCGAATTGCCTCGTGGCCGTCCTGTGCGCTCGCCTTAGTTTTAAAATAGCGCGGCTTTTCGGGCAAATACTGCTTGCCGTAATTCTCCTCGATAAAGGCGTTGCCCTCCTGCCTTGCCTCTTCCGATATACGGAGCGAGTCGGTTCTCATATATGTTATAAGACCTGTTGCGCCGAAGCCCTCTACCTCCATACCTTCATAAAGCTCCTGCGCTATTTTCATAGTGCGCTTAGCCTGGAATCCGAGCTTTCTGGAGGCGTCCTGCTGCATTGTGGAGGTTGTAAACGGCGGCGCCGGAGAACGTCTGCGCGTTCCTTTTTTGACCGACGACACGGAGTATTCCGCATCCTGAAGTCTCGCTAAAATCGCGTCGGTCTCCTCTTTTGTCTTGAGCTTTATCTTGCCGGTTTCGTCGCCCGTAAACGCTGCCTTAAACGCTTTTTTTGAGGACGGCGCGGTGAATTTTGCGTCAAGTGACCAATATTCTTCGGGAACGAATTTGCGGATTTCCTCTTCGCGGTCAACGACGAGCCTTACGGCAACGGACTGAACTCTGCCTGCCGAAAGTCCTCTGTGTATCTTTTGCGATACGAACGGGCTGAGCTTATAGCCGACAAGTCTGTCGAGAATTCTTCTCGCCTGTTGAGCGTCAACAAGGTCCATATCGATTTTTTCGGGGCTTGCTATGCCCTTTCTGACCGCGTTTTCATTTATCTCGTTAAATTTAACTCTGTTCTTTTCATCAAGCGGCAGCCCGAGAACCGTGGCAAGATGCCAGGAAATAGCCTCTCCCTCTCGGTCGGGGTCGGTTGCGAGCAGAACCTCATCTGCATTTGCTGCTTTTTCCTTTAATTCCTTGACAAGCTTCTCCTTGCCCTTAACTATTGCGTATTTCGGTGCAAAGTCGTTTTTGATGTCAACCGAGAGCTTTGCCGCCGGCAAATCCCTTATATGCCCTACGGACGCGGTTACATCGTAACTTTTTCCGAGATATTTTTTAATCATTGTCGCCTTGTGCGGCGACTCCACTATAACAAGCTTTGACATAAACAAACTCCTGTTTCTCGATAATAACGGCTTTTGCCGTATCAGACCTTATAATAATGCTTTCCCTCAGAGAGGGCGACGAGCGAATACAGCTCGAGTTCGGTAAGAGCGGCAAGTGTATCGGCGGAGGAGAGCTTCGCTTCCTCGCTCAAATCATCAATATGCCGCGGCTCGGTTGTTAAGACCGAATACAGCTTTTTCGCGTTTTCCGTAAGCGAGTCGGGCAACTCCCTCGGCGCGCTCTTCTGCGGAGTCTTATTCTCCGCCGCTTTTCTCTGTGCCGTCTTTGATTTTTGCCTTACGGCACGATGAGCGGCTTCCGGAACGGAGACTTCCTCAATCGGCATATTTTTAAGAGCCTCGCCGAGCGGCTTATCCGCTCCGCTTAAATCAATCTTATCCGGGTAAGTATAATAATATTCTTCCAAAACGTCAAGTGCCGTAAATACGGGCTTTGCTCCGTCGTGTATCAGGCGGTTGGTTCCGGTGAACGCAGAGGTTATGACTTCGCCCGGGACGGCAAACACGTCTCTGCCCTCCGAGAGAGCAAGCCTTGCCGTAATAAGCGAGCCGCTCCTCTCGCCGGCCTCAACCACTATTGTGCCGAGGCTCATCCCCGAAATTATCCTGTTTCTCATCGGGAATGTTGTTCTCGACGCAGGAGTAAACGGAAAATACTCCGTTATAACCGCACCGTTTTTTGATATTTCACGCCTTAGAGCGGCATTGTCGCGCAAATAGTCGGTTCCGAGCCCGCAGCCCAGAACGGCTATCGTTCTTCCGCCCTCCATAGCGCCGGTATGCGCCGCGCTGTCAACGCCGAGCGCACCGCCCGAAACTATGACGGCGCCCGCCTTTGCAAGCTTTGACGACAGCAGCCTTGTGACGCGCATGCTGTAATTCGACGCCTTTCTCGTGCCGACTACCGAAAGCATAACCTCGCTGTTTAAAATCGTTTCATCGCCCCAAACAAAGAGCACCGACGGAGGGTCTGCGATTACTCTGAGTCTTTTCGGATAATATTCGCTGTCGGGCGTTATTATGCGCCAGCCGTTATCGACGCAAACACGAAGCGTCTCGGCGAATTGCGACGGGCTGAAAAGTGACAGCTTGTTTATCTGTGACGCCGTAAGTATACCCGAAAGCCGCCATTCGCGACTGCCCTTTTCATAGAGCATTCGCGCGCTTCCGAAGTAATTTATAATATCCGCAGTTTTGGCCCCCGCTCCGAGAGTTTTTGCGAGCCAGAGCCAGTAAACACTCTCATTGTTCATTTCATCATTTCCCACATTGTTATCGTAGCGGCAGCGGAAGCATTAAGCGACTCCGCCTTGCCGCCCATCGGTATTGTTATAAACCTGTCGGAAAAAGCCTTTACTTCATTTGACACGCCGTTTCCCTCGTTCCCTATAACGGTGACCGCTCCGCGCGAAAAATCGACAGTCGTTATATCCTCTGCCGCGGAATCCGGCACCGTTGACAACACGGGTAAGCCGTTTTCCCTCGCCTTTTGCAGCACCGGCAAAACAGACGGCACGCTTATGACGGGAAGTCTCAAAAGTGCGCCCATTGACGCTCTGAGGGCTTTGGGATTATATATATCGCAGCCGCCGCCGACTATCAGCGCATCAACCCCGAGTGCCTCTGCGGTACGTGATATCGCACCGAGATTGTCGGGATTCTGAATACCGTCAAGCGCAACGTATTTTTTCGGTGAAGACGGGCATATCTCCGCCGTTTCTTTCATTTTTACCGTACAAAACACGCCCTGTGAATTCACGGTATCCGCAAGCTTTTGCGCCACCTCGTCCGCTGCTTCAAAAGCCGCAACGCTGTTTTCTATAAGCGCAGTCACCCTTTCAGCGTAACGCGAAAGTGCCGTCTCGGTATAAAAAAGCTCCTGCACATTGTATCCGCTCTCAAGAGCGTCAAAGCAAAGCCTTGCTCCCTCAAGGACAAAAAGCCCCTCTGTATTTCGCGCTCTCGCACTGTCGCGCAGCTTTACGAAGGCTTTGATTTTTTCGTTATTTCTGCTCGTTATCCGCATAAAATTCTCCTGTGATGCGAGCATCGGTTTTTCCTTAGATCGCGCGCCTTTGAAACCTTGTGCAAAAAAGTCCCGAATGCACGTGATTTAAAGCAAAACCGAAGTGCCGTAATTAAAAGGAAAAACACGCCTGAGGGAAACTCTCAGGCGTGGCAATAACTTATTTAAGCGCTTCTTTAGCTTTTTCGGTAAGCGTGGTAAACGCCGCCGGATCCGAAATTGCAATCTCCGAAAGCATCTTGCGGTTTAAGTCGATACCGGCTTTTTTAAGGCCGTTTATGAAGGTTGAATAATTCATACCGTTCATCTTGCAGGCAGCCGAGATTCTTGTTATCCAAAGCTGTCTGAAATCTCTCTTCTTCTGCTTTCTGCCGATATAAGCATACTGGCCGGACTTCATAACCGCTTCCTTTGCGGTCTTGAAAAGTCTGCTCTTTGAGCCGTAGTAGCCCTTAGCAAGCTTTAATGTTTTATTTCTTCTTTTGCGAGTCATCATCGCACCTTTAACACGTGCCATTAGTTAGTTACCTCCGAATGTTTAAGTATGGCGGTATATAAACCGCTCCGATTATTTATAAGGAATGAGACGTTTAATCTGCTTAACATTAGTTGTATCGGCAACGGATGTCTTGCGAAGATTTCTCTTTCTCTTTGTGTTCTTTTTGGTAAGGATATGAGACTTGTTGGCATGTGCTCTTATCGGCTTGCCGTTCTTTGATAATTTGAAGCGTTTTTTAGCTCCGCTGTGTGTTTTGATCTTAGGCATTGCAAAATTCCTCCTGATATTTTTTACGGTCACGCCTTGGGCGCAAGGAACATCAGCATCTGACGCCCCTCGAGCTTCGCCGGTTTTTCGACTGTTGCAAACTCTTCGCAAGCTTCGGCAAAGCGTTTCATAGAAACCTCACCTATCTGCGGATGAGCCATTTCACGGCCTCTGAAACGGATGGAAACCTTGACCTTATTTCCGGCCTTTAAGAATTTGTGAGCGTGATTGACCTTCGTCTCAAAGTCGTGAGTATCAATGTTGAGCGAAAGACGAATCTCCTTGATTTCAATAACGCGCTGGTTTTTTCTGTTTTCCTTTTCGCGCTTTGACTGCTCAAAACGGTATTTGCCGTAATCCATGATTTTACAAACGGGCGGCTTTGCGTTGGGGGATATTTTAACAAGGTCGAGGTTTCTCTCCTCTGCCTTTTTAAGAGCCTCCTTAGCCGACATTATGCCGAGCTGCTCTCCGCCGTCGGTTACTACGCGTACTTCCCTGTCACGGATGTCTTCATTGATCTGCATTTCTTTGGTACCGATAGGTAATCACTCCGTTCTTAAAATAAAATAACAAAAGTGCGAACAGATAACCGCTCGCACTCAACACACTTAATAAGGGATAACCCCGATGTATTGACCCGTTTCATCTTAAAATCACGGGTGAGAACGAACTGCTCTACTTTGTTGTAACGGTATTATATGACTTCTTTTGCGCTTTGTCAAGGACTTTTTGCGGCCTTTGAAATTAAATTTAAACAAAGATTGATTATGCCGCCGTAATATGTTATCATTTATTAGTATATGTATAATTATATCTCAGCTCAATTTATTTTCTGAAATTTTCACGGGGTGATAAATTATGAAGAAGGTTCTCGTTCTTTTCGGCGGAGTATCAAGCGAGCACGACGTTTCGTGCGTATCGGCTTCATACGTTGTAAGCAACATTCCGCGCGATAAATACGAGGTTTGCCCGCTCGGTATAACCAAGGAGGGCGAATGGTTTCTCTTTGAGGGCGACGTTTCTCTTTTGCCGGAGGATAAATGGATAAAAAGCGGCAAATGCACAAAGGCTTTGCTCTCGCCCGACAGAAAAGACCACGGCATCACGGTTTTCAGGGAGTCCGGTCCCGAAAAGATACATATTGACGTCTGCTTTCCCGTAATGCACGGCAAAAACGGTGAGGACGGCACAATACAAGGGCTTTTGGAGCTGTCGGGTATACCGTATGTCGGCTGCGGCGTTCTTGCGTCGTCTGTGTGCATGGATAAGGCGGTCACAAACACGCTTGCCGACCAAGCCGGAATAGCTCAGGCAAAATGGCTCGCGACCGACGTAAACGAATACCGCGAAAACCGCACCGAATTCATAAAAAAAGCCGAAGCAACACTCGGCTATCCGATATTCGTAAAACCGGCCAACGCAGGCTCCTCAGTAGGCATCACAAAGGCTCACGACGAAAGCGAGCTGCGAGAGGCTCTCGAAAAGGCGTTCTCGTGCGACAGAAAAGCGGTTCTCGAAGAATTTGTGGACGGCTTTGAGGTTGAGTGTGCCGTAATAGGAAATTACAGGCCGATGGCGTCCTGCATAGGCCAGATAATCTCCTGCAACGAATTCTACGACTACACCGCGAAATATGTGAGCGACAGCCGCTTGCTCATTCCCGCAGAGCTTCCCGAGGATAAGCAAAACGAGGTTCGCAAGGAAGCCGTAAGGGCATTTAAAACTCTCGGCTGTACGGGGCTGTCAAGAGTCGATTTCTTTGTGAGAAAATCAGACGGCAGGGTGATGTTCAACGAGATAAATACAATTCCCGGCTTTACCTCAATCAGTATGTATCCGAAGCTTATGGAGCAAAGCGGCGTCCCCTACCCGAAGCTTTTGGATAAGCTCTTTAAGCTTGCCGCGGAGATAAAAGAAGATAAGTGATAAGATAATATGAAAAAAGATGTTCTGATAGAGGTGGAAAACACCCAGACGCTCGGCGGCCGCGACGAAAAATACACCGTCAGCGTAAACGGCACGCTCGAATACGGTGACGGACGATACACTCTCGCCTACACCGAATACGACGGAGAGCTGAAGGGCTGCAAGACCCTTGTTACCGTTGAGGGCGGCGACAGCGTCAGCGTAGCGCGAGAGGGCGGATACAGCACGGAGCTGAAGCTTAAAAACGGCGAGCGCCGCACAAGCGTATATTCAACGCCCTACGGCGAATTTTCGCTCGGACTTTTTACGAACCGTGTTTTCACGGATATGTCGGAAAACGGCGGCACGCTCGAAACCGAGTACACAATAGAATTTGCCCCCGATTCAAGGGCTCTCAACTCAATGAAAATAACTGTTTCTGAAGGGAAAATAGAAGATGTCTAAAATAGTTAAAGATACCGAAAACCGGCTTCACTCTCTCGTAACCGAGGCTCTCGGAAAAGCGATTGCCGACGGAGTTTTACCCGCCGAGCCTATACCGGGCTTCAAGGTAGAGGTCCCGGCCGACAGAGCCAACGGCGACTACTCGGTAAACGCGGCGTTTGCCTGCGCGAGAGCATTTCGCACCGCTCCGAAAAAAATTGCCGATGCCGTTTCGAAATATATTGACCTCGGCGACTCATATTTCGAGTCCTGCAGCGTTGCGGGTCCCGGATTTATAAACTTCACGCTCGGCGACAGATATTACGCCGATATACTGCTCGACATCAAGGAGTGCGGCGAAAAATACGGCAGCAGCGACTTCGGCAAGAATAAAAAAGTGAACGTCGAATTCGTCTCGGCAAATCCCACGGGTCCCATGCATATGGGCAACGCGCGCGGCGGTGCTCTCGGCGACTGTCTCGCCTCGGTACTGTCAATGGCAGGCTACGACGTCTCGCGTGAATTCTATATCAACGATGCAGGCAATCAGATAGATAAATTTGCACTCTCCTTGGATATTCGTTATCAACAGCTGTTTTCGGGCGATAAAGCGCCCTCTCTTCCGGAGGACAGCTATCACGGTGCGGACATAAAGGAGCGTGCCGAGGAATTTGCAAAGCAGTACGGCGACAGCTATATGGAAAAGAGCGAGGAGCAGAGGAGAAAAGCACTCGTAGACTTCGCTTTGCCTAAAAACATACAGAATATGAAGGACAATCTCGCCAAATACCGAATTAAATACGACACATGGTTCCACGAGAGCGTGCTTCATAAAGGTGCTGTCGACGATGTGATAAAAATCCTCACCGACAACGGTATGACATATGAAAAAGACGGTGCTCTCTGGTATAAAAACATCGAAATGCAGACAAAGCTGCTTAAAAAGGCGGGCAAAACGAAGGAGCAGATAGACCGCCTTGAATTAAAGGACGACGTGCTCATTCGTCAAAACGGCAATCCCACATACTTTGCCGCCGACATAGCCTATCACCGCAACAAGCTTGTTGACCGCGGCTTTGACAAAGCGATAGATGTCTGGGGTGCCGACCACCACGGCCACGTAGCAAGGCTAAAGGGCGCACTTGAAGCCATAGGCATTGATTCGTCAAGGCTCGACGTTGTTTTAATGCAGCTTGTAAACCTTATGAAGGACGGCGAACCCGTAAGAATGTCAAAGCGTACGGGAAACGCCGTAACGCTTGTCGATTTGCTTGACGAAGTACCGATTGACGCCGCAAGATTTTTCTTCAATATGCGCGAGCCCGGCTCAACAATAGACTTTGATTTGGGACTTGCCGTAAAAGAGGATTCGCAAAACCCCGTTTATTACTGCCAGTACGCAAACGCGAGAATATGCAGCATACTCCGCAAGATGAAAGAGGAGGGCATTGAACCGCGCGACTGCACCGAAGAGGAGCTTATGCTCTTAAATGCGCCTGAGGAGCGCGAGCTTATACGCCACCTCTCGGCTCTGACGGACGAGATAATCACCGCCGCTAAGGACTATGACCCGGCAAGAATAACACGCTATGCCGTAACGCTTGCCACACTCTTCCACAAGTTCTACAACGCCTGCAGAGTGGGCGTTGACGACGAGAAGCTCCGTGCGGCAAGACTTTATCTGTGCTGCAGGGTCAAGGATGTTATGGGCATAATACTTACGGAATTTAAAATCACGGTTCCCGAAAGTATGTAATCAAAAACACAAAAGCATAATAAAGCCGGAAAGCTGAGCGTTCATAAGCTCTCGCTTTCCGGTTTTTTATACGTATTTTCAATTCCGTCGGAAATCAAAATTCGTGATTTGCAAGCTCCGATTTAACATTCGGCTGTTTTTATCTGCCGAGTAATTTTTCGACATCCTTCACGTTTATTCTTTTTGAAATAATATACGTTCTGCGCTTTTTCCTGCCCTTATCGGTAGAGTAAACACCGTTCTTTTTTTCCTCAACGGAAAAGATACCGTAAGAACAGATAACCGCAGTACCGTCGGGCAAAATGACGTTTCCGCAGTAGCCCGTGTCAGCATTTGCCGCAACGCAAGGCTCAGACTGCGAGTCAAGATATGTATGCGCAACCTTGATGCGGTAATCTCCCTCGCCGCCGTTTTTCAGGTCGTTGTAATCCGCCACGAGCGCAACCCAACCCTCGGAATACCATCCGCGGAGCTTATTTTCGCTGTGTTTCAGATTTTTACGCAAATCACGCTCTATCGAGCGGAAGGTTATAAACAGTCTGCCGTCCGGCAGATACTCCGCCTTGTGTCTTTCGCCGTTTAATGACGCGGGAGCCGCCACGGGTCTTGACCACGTTTTTCCCTCGTCACGGGAAAAGCTCAAAAGCGAATTTATTCTTTTTGAATTGCTGCGCGTTATGAGCATAAGCTCGTCGCCCCTGCCCATATCGCTGCGGACACACTCGACCTCGCACATCTGCGACTTTTTCTCAATGTCCCTATACGCGGAAAAATACGGTTCGGGCTTTGTCCACATCATTTTTCCGTCCTTTGAAAAAGACAGTACGGTTTTATAATTTACAAAATCGCGCTCATGGAAAAGGCCCATCCATTTATCGACGAATTTTCCGTTTTCTCGAAGTCTTGTCAGCGAGCTGAGTGCCACTATCGGATAGTGCGTAACCTCGTCCTTTTCCGTAAAGAAGCTCTCATATTCGCTCCACGTTTTGCCCTCGTCCGAGGAGAGCGAACAGTCAAAGCCGCCGCGCGACTTTTCGCGCCCCCATATGGGGTTTCCGCTTATCATTATCAGCTTGTCGGGTGTGTCGCTCTCGGAGAACTCAAGACGATAAACCGTCGGAGTCTCGCGCGAATTTTCCCAGCTTTTCGGCGGATTTTTGATTTCCTCGGTATAGCTTCTGCCGCCGTCGCGACTAATTTTTGAAAGAGTTTTTCCCTTGCCGTGACCCTCCGGGAAAAAGACGAGTATGCCACCGTCCTTTAAAAGCACGGAATCGGGGTGCCCGAGATAACCGCCCTTTTTCTCAACGGTGACATTTTCGTAAAGATATTTAAATTCCTCTTTTGTGTTTTTCGGTTCAACACTTAAATCTATCTGCGGTATGGTGTAATTTTCACCGCGCCGTTTTATTTTTTCCATAATCGCCCTCATTAAAATACACATTTGTGCTTCGGCTACAATATTTCATCCTTCAGAACCTTCAACGGGTTTTTGTAAACCAATCTCTTTATGTCCTCCGAAGTTATTCTCTCATCAAAACGCTCCGCGCATTTTATAATATCATTGGGTCTTGATACCGCCGAATGCGCATCCGTGGCAACAAAATCGGCAAGCCTTGAAAGCACGAGCTCCGTCGCATAACCCTTTATTTCGTCGCCGCCTCTGCCCGCAAGGCTCGAAGCGTTGACCTGTAAAAGAGCACCCATATCGCAAAGCTCCTTTGCAACCCACTTCTCCGTGTGGAAACATATGTACCTTTCCGGATGCGCTATTATCGGTACAAGTCCCATGGATAAAACACGCTCGGCGTATATGACGGCGTATTTTGGGTCAAAGGGACGCAGCGTATATTCGCACAGCAAATAGCGACTGCCGTTTATGCAGAGCGGCGATAAATCGCAGTCCGAAAAAACATCGTTTTGCAAAAAGACCTCCGCGCCGGCTCCGAGGCCTATATCAAGCCCTTTTTCGCCTATAAATTCACGCAGGAATTTTACTCTTTCGTCTCGTTTTGCGACAAACTCGTCCACCGCCGAATAATCGTTAAAATGCGGCGTTGCTATTATCGCTTTTATTTCGTTTTGTACCGCCGTGTGAAGCAGCGCGGCGGAATCCTCTTTTGTTTTTGCGCCGTCGTCGATGTCATATAGGATATGACAGTGCAAATCAATCATCTTCATATCGGGTTCTCGGTTACTTCTTCTTTCCTGTTTTGATTTTCCTGATGCCTTCGCGCTTTTTAGCTTTCCTCTCGGCGTCCGTTTTCTCATCCTTGTCCTTGGCAGCCTTAAATTCCGCCGCCTCCTCGGGCGGAACCTTGAATATGTGAATTACGCCGTCGTCATTGAGCACCTTAAGGAGCATAACCGTCATCGGAAGCAGGAACAGTCCGATAAATCCGAACAGCTGCGAACCTATATACATCGCCATAAGAGTGACAAATGCGGGAAGCCCGAGCTGCGACGCCACAAGCTTCGGCTCGATTATCTGGCGTACAACGGTTATAACGCCGTAAATCACAAGAAGCCCTATGCCCATGGCAACATCGCCGGAGAAGAACATCCAAATTGCCCACGGTATCAGCACCGTGCCGGTTCCGAGAACGGGAACAATGTCTATCACGGCGGTTATCAGCGCTATCGCAAAAATATAGCCGTTTTCATATATTCCGAACAGCTTTAATATAGAAAGGCCGAGCACCATTTCAAGGAAGGTTATGCACATGATAAGGCCGTATGCCCTTATCATCTTTCCGAGCGTCGAAAATATTATTTGCTTTGTTCTTATAAAGGCGTCTGCGCGCTTGCCCGCCTGAGTCATAATAAGCGAGCGAAGGGTGTGATAATCGGAAGTCATAAAGCAGCAGCAAACTATGCCGACTATGGTGCCAACGAGTATAGACGGTATTTGCTTAGCCGTTCCCCAAAGAGCGCTCAGCGGTGATGAGAATGACGAGAAGTCGAAGCCCTTTGCCGCCGTATCGCTTGACGCTACGGCTGCCGCCGCGGAAGAAGAGCTGCCCGTATCCACGCCCTGTATTTTATCTATAAGATTCGCCACGGTCGAGATGATATTCTGCCTTATAGAGTCCGGCAGCAACGTAAAGTGAGTGTTGACCCAATCCTTGAGCTGCGACGCAAACAGCGGCGCATTGTCAAGCTGCAGCATAATATAATTAAAAAAGGACTTCAGCTCGGAAAATATTTTGGAAAGTATAAGTCCTATTATTGTTCCGAAAACAAACACGACGAGCAAAACCGCCACGGTCGAAACTATACCGCGAGGTATTTTCGTCTTTTCAATCACGTAATTTACGGGCCTTTGAAGCAGCATGGCTATAAACATGGCTATTATGAACGGGGACAGAACCCCGAAGGCATACTTCATAAACAAATAAAAAAGCCCTGCGATTATTATTATATAAACTATGTTGATTATAAAATTACGGCGTTTTGCAATATTATCCACAGCTTCACATCCTTTAGCATAAAAGCCGACGCTTTGCCGGCCGATAACATATATACATATTATACTATTTTTCAAAAACTTACAATCAATAATCTCAAACTTTTATAGAAATTTAAACAAACGCAAAAATTTTTGAGCTTTTTCCTTTATAACGTCGGGAATTTATGGTATTATGCTAAATGTATATTCATATTATTTAGGATGTGAGAAAAAATGTATATAGCCGTTATGGGCTACGGAACCGTCGGTTCGGGCGTTGTGGAAGTGCTTCACAAAAACCACGACAGTATCGTAAGCAAAAGCACCCAGAAAGACCTTGAACTCAAATATATCCTCGACCTCCGTGATTTTCCCGGAGACCCGAACGAAGATAAATTTATTAAGGACTTCAATATTATTTTAAACGACGACTCCGTCAAAATAGTTGTCGAGACTATGGGCGGACTTCATCCGGCATTTGAATTTGTCTCTTCGCTTTTAAAGGCGGGCAAGAGCGTTGTAACGTCAAACAAGGAGCTTGTCGCGCAAAAGGGCTACGAGCTTTTGACCCTCGCCGACGAAAACAACGTAAACTTCCTGTTTGAGGCGTCGGTAGGCGGCGGTATTCCGATTATTCGCCCCATTTCGCAGTGCCTCGCGGCAAACGAGATAGACGAAATAGCCGGCATCTTAAACGGCACTACAAACTTTATACTCACTATGATGATAGAGCAGAATATGAGCTTTGAGGAGGCTCTCAAGCTCGCCCAAGACAACGGCTACGCGGAAAAGGACCCGACGGCCGACGTTGAGGGAATAGACGCATGCCGCAAAATTTGCATTCTCGCATCTCTCTGCTTCGGCAAGCACGTTTACCCCGACAGCGTTCACACCGAAGGCATCTCAAAAATAACCTTGGAGGATGTCGCCTATGTCAACGATTTCGGCGGCGTTATTAAGCTCCTCGGCAAGGCAAGACGCGAAAACGGCGGCAAAATTTCCGCCATGGTTTGCCCTTGCATAGTTAAAAATCACAGCCAGCTCGCCTCGGTAAGCGATGTATTCAACGCCATTCTCGTTCGCGGCGACGCGATAGGCGACGTTGTATTTTACGGCAGAGGCGCAGGTAAATTGCCCACAGCCAGCGCCGTTGTTGCCGACGTAATAGACTGCGCAAAGCATGAAAAACGCAAAAAGCTGTTCGGCTGGGGCGCTCCCGAGGAAAATTACGTAATTGATTACAGAACCCTCGAAACGGCTCTTTACATACGCGCAAAGGTCACCGGAAACAAGGACGATGTTCTTAAAAAGATAGGCGAAAACTTCGGCAAAGTAAAATATCTTACTCGAAACGGCGCCCCCGAGGACGAAATCGCATTCGTTACCGATAAGGGCATCGAAAAGGTACTCACCGACAAGCTCGCTAAGACAGAGGGCATAGACGTCCTCTCAACAATAAGAGTTACAGATTATTGATTTTTTTAACGGAGGAAAAATATGGGACTCATAGTTCAGAAGTTCGGCGGCTCATCGGTAGCCAACGCCGAAAGAGTTATGAACGTGGCGAAAATAGTCACCGATACGTACCGTGAGGGCAACGACGTAGTAGTTGTGGTTTCCGCTCAGGGCGACACCACCGACGATCTTATCGACAAGGCTCACGAAATAAACGAGCATCCCTCTAAAAGAGAGATGGATATGCTCCTGACTTCCGGCGAGCAGATTTCAATCGCGCTTCTTTCAATGGCTATTGAAAAGCTCGGCTGCCCCTCGGTTTCGCTTCTCGGCTGGCAGGCAGGCTTCAGAACAAGCTCGGCTTACGGCTCGGCAAGAATCAAATCAATTAAAACCGATCGCTTACGTGCCGAGGTTGACCGCCACAACATAGTTGTTGTCGCAGGCTTCCAGGGTATAAACAAATACGACGACCTCACAACGCTCGGCAGAGGCGGCTCGGATACGAGTGCCGTTGCCATAGCAGCCGCCATGCACGCGGATCGTTGTCAGATATTCACCGATGTTGAGGGCGTATTCACCGCCGACCCGAGAAAGATACCCGAGGCGAGAAAGCTCAAGGAAATTACTTACGACGAAATGCTTGAGCTTGCAACGCTCGGCGCGCAGGTTCTCAATAACCGTTCCGTGGAAATGGCAAAAAAATACAATGTTGAAATAGAGGTACTCTCAAGCCTTAAACGTGTACCCGGCACAATAGTCAAGGAGGTCGCTAAAATGGAAAAAATGCTCGTAAGAGGCGTCACAAAGGATACCGACGTCGCAAGAATTTCGGTTACAAATATAGACAATACCCCCGGTATTGCATTCAAGCTTTTCTCAAAGCTTGCACAGAAAGGCATAAACGTCGATATAATTCTTCAGTCCGTAGGTCGCGACGGCACAAAGGACATCACCTTTACCGTTGCCAAGGATAATGCGGTTGACGCGATAGCAGCCGTTCACGAGACCTTTGATATCGATGATAAAAACATCACTTGTGCCACAAACGTTGCAAAGATCTCCGTTGTCGGTGCCGGTATGGAGTCTCACCCCGGAACCGCTTCAAAGATGTTCGAGGCACTCTATGAGCACGACATAAATATTGATATGATTTCAACAAGCGAAATCAAAATCTCCGTTCTTATAGACGCACAGGACGCCGACAGAGCCGTTGCGGCAGTTCACAAGGCATTTTATCCCGAATTAAACTAAATTCCCTATAACTAAAAAAACAACCTCTGCATATGAAATGCGGAGGTTATTTTTTTAAGCAAAAAGCCTTATTAAGAATTTTTATTTTTTTTGAAAACAAACAGCTTACTTATAACAAAATTCAGTATCACGACTACGACCTGCGCTATGAGCTTAATCAAAACGGCATTGATTTGAAGCTTTGTTACAAATACAAAGAGCATAAGTTCCTCAACGCCCAAGGTAAACAGCCTGCCGCCGTAAAACTTTGCCATCTGAAAAATAAAAGCCGCAAAACCTTTAGTCTTTGTCGGAAAAACCCATATGCGGTTTGTCACAAACGCAAACAGTACCGCAGTCAGCCAAGATATGACGTTTGAAATATGCTCGTTTAGCCCGAAGTGACTCTCAAACAGTGCAAATACGCCTACGCTTACAAGCGTTGTAAGTCCGCCGAACAGCAGATACATCAGCACTTCCTTGTATTTTGTGTAAAACGGGTTTGCCCATTTAAATATTTTGAGCGACATTATTCTGTCAAAAATATCGGGCTTGTCTGTTATCATAAAAAACTCCTCCGCCGTTATAGGTTTTCGCGGTACACCGTGCGCCTCCAATGAAACAAATACTGTTGAGCTATGCCCTCGCTGCCCTTTGTACAGGCAGGAAGACCGTCCGGGTACATCTCCGCCATTATGCGCTTTACCCACACGTCCTCGGGGAACGCCTCGTATTTTCCGAATCCGTACAGAAGCGTACATTCGGCAACCTTTTTGCCCACGCCCTTTATTTTTTGCAGCTCCTGCCTGCCGAATTCTATGGGCGAATCGGTTATCTTGTCAAAGTCGATTTCACCCGACGAAACCTTATTTGCGGCGTCAATTATGTATTTTGCCCTGAAACCGGCGCGAAGCGAAGCCAAGTCCTCGGGTGCCTTGCCGGACAGCACTTCGGGGGAGGGGAAGGTGTACATTCCGCTCTCAAGCTCTTCGCCAAAGCTCTCACAGAGCCTTTTTATTATTCCCTTTATACGCGGAATATTGTTGTTTTGCGAAATTATAAACGAGCAGAGTGCCTCCCACGGCTCCTGACGCAAAATTCTGATACCGGGGCAAGCTCTTACGGCCTCCGACAGATATTTGTCGCCATTGTAGCGATCGGTAATTTCACGGTAATCGCGGCCGAGGTCGAGGTATCTGTAAAAAACACCATGAACGTCATCTTTTTTCATACCGTAAAAAAGCAGGCTGTCGCCCTCCTCCTTTACGCGCATAACCTTGCCGTAAGCAACACCCGAAAAAATTCCGCTCTCGTCACTTTCCCATCGAAAAGCCTGACCGCAGTCAAGTGTTCTTTCGAGAGAAAACATATCGGGCTTTTTAAGTCGGATTATATTTTCATCATTAACCATTTTCCGTTCTCCCGTTTTTCACAAAATACCACATTAAATTATATCTAATTTGAACAGCGTAAAATTGCACAAAAACATTTCTTAAAAACTGTCTAAGAGAGTTTCCTAACTGTATAATTTGTAAAGATTTTATAACACAGCGTATTTACGCAGAAACCCTTGAACTTTTGCACATTGATGTTCAAAACTCGAAAATCGGTATGTTTTTACCTGTTTTTAGGTGACTTTTTAACATTTTGAACATAGTTTTGAACACTTTTAGACATCAAAAAATAATACTCTCTGTATAATTTCGTGCTTTTCAAATTTGTGTAAAATCCCATATTGACAAAAATCTCCCCGATTTTTTCTCCGCCTTTTCCGCATAAAAATCGCTCTTTAAAACAATAATAAATACATAAATTACCGGAGGAAAAATTATGATAAAAGGCGTAAACAGACAGGTGCTTGAAATAAAAGATACGGGCTGCGAATATTTTACTCAGGCACTTTTTTTCGTTGACCCGAAATTCAGCACATTACCCGAAAAGACCCTGCGCGAAAAAGCCGAGGCGTCCCTCAAGGACCCACCGGGAGTGCCCGTAAGCAAAAAGCAAAAAGCGCTCAAAATAATCCTTAAAATAACAAATATCGCGGCAGCGGCAGGCGCCGGTGCCGCAATATGCGCTTTTATCAAGTAGATTCTTTTTTCAGTATGACCGCCGATAGCCCCGGCACATGAACCGAGCTGCCGACACTCTCGCCCAAAAGCACTTCGCTTGTGTTTTGCCAGCGCGGCGGAAGATAATATGTTATATCCTGCTCATTCCTGTTGGCTATCAGCAGACACGAGTCATTTTTACCGCGACGCTCGAAGCAGACGCATGAGAGCACCGAGGAAACAGGTATAAACTCGCCTTCCTTTAAGCAGTCGGTGCTTCTTCTCACCTTGCCGAGCCTTATATAGTAATTTTGAAGCTCGCGGTTTTCTCTGCCCCACGGGAAGAAAGCGCGGTTAAACGGGTCCTTATAACCCTGCATGCCGGCTTCGTCGCCGTAGTAGACGCACGGCACTCCGGGGAGGGTATACTGAATCGCCGCGCAGAGCTTTAAAAGCTTTACTCCGCGCTTATATTCCTCCTCGGACAAAAAATGCTCCGACTGCCACTGCCTGTCGCGATAATCGCTCTTTTCGCCGGCTATCTTTGTTATCGCTCTCTCCGTGTCGTGAGTACCTATGTGGTTCATTAAAACGTCGAGCGCTTCCTTAGGATAGTTTTCAATAATCGTCATAACCGACGATTCAAAGCTCTCTGCAACGCCGTTTCTCGCAAAGTCAGTAACGGCCTCCGCAAACGGATAATTCATAACGCTGTCGAGCTGAACCCCCAAAAGGTATCTGCGCCGTGTGCCGTATGAAAACTTTGTGGTGGCGTCCTCCCAAACCTCGCCGAGCAATATGCCGTCGGGTTTTTCCGTCTTTACCGCCACGCGCAAATCGTCTATAAAGCAGTCGGGCAGCTCGTCGGCAACGTCAAGCCGCCAGCCGGACGCGCCGAGCCGCAGCCATTTCCGTATAACTCCGTTTTTGCCGCAGATAAATTCGTCGTAGTCGGGGCACTCCTCGGTAACCTCCGGAAGCGTTTTAAAGCCCCACCAGCTCTTATATTCGTCGGGGTAGCGGTCAAATTTATACCACTTGAAATACGGCGACGATTTTGAATTATACGCGCCTACGGTATCATATCGCGAATAGCGGTTAAAATAACGGCTGTCATCACCGGTATGTGAAAAAACACCGTCGAGAATTATTTTTATTCCCACTCTGCCGGCACTTTCGCACAGCTTTTTAAAATCCTCCTCCGTGCCGAGAAGCGGGTCTGTTTTCATATAATCCGCCGTGTTGTAGCGGTGATTCGAATGTGCCTCAAATATCGGGTTTAAATATATACAGGTGACTCCGAGCTCAAAAAGATATGAGAGCTTTTCGGTAATTCCGCGAAGGTCGCCGCCGAAATAGTCGTTATTGAGCACCTCGCCCTTTTCGTTCGGTCGCCAATTCGGTTCGCCGTCGAAATCGTCGCGCAAAATTCTGTCGGACGGTACGTTTTCTTTCTTCTCGCCCGAACGAAAAAATCGGTCGGGGAATATCTGATACATAATTCCGCCCTTGAGCCATGACGGCGTTTTGTAGTTTTTATCGTATACGGTAAGCTGCCATTGGAGACGGCTGTTCCTGCCGTTCCAAACATCGCCCTTGCCGTCGCCGATGTTATACACGGAGCCTCTGCCCCAGGACGAATCATAGTCAAAATGATACCAGTAAAGTCCGCATTCGGGAACCGACAGCTCTATATCCCATATCTCCTTGTCGTCACCGTTCATACCCGCCCAGCACATCTTATGCTCGCAAAAATCACCGTCGTCGCGCCGCAGCATAAAATAAGCCGCCGTGGCGGAAAAAGAGCGCGGCAAAAAAAGCCTGAGACGAAATTTTTCTCCGGTTTTTACCGCACCGAATTTACTTTTGTAAAACGTGTCTCGCGAGTTAAAGGGTATAAAATCCATATATCAATACGTTCTTTCGCAAATTTCGTTGATCTTGTCCCGAAGCGCCAAAAAGTCCGAGAGCGCTGCCGGCTTGTTGTTCGGGTTGCGCAAAAGCGCCGCCGGATGAAAAGTTCCCATCAAAAGGGTACCTTTGCGCTCAAAAAATTCGCCGTGCTGCTTTGTCACTTTAAAATCGGGGGAAATTATCTTCTGTGCCGCTATTCTGCCGAGGCAAACTATGATTTTCGGTCTCATAAGCCTAACCTGCTCCCTCAGCCACATCTCGCACGATTCCTGCTCCAGCGGCTGCGGATCGCGGTTTTTCGGCGGACGGCATTTTACGATATTTGCTATGTAGATATTTTTATTTCTGTCCAAATCCACATCATACAGATATTGGTCGAGCAGCTTTCCGCCTCTGCCCACAAACGGCTGGCCCGTAAGGTCCTCGTTTTCACCGGGTCCCTCGCCGATGAAAAGAACCTCGGCATCCTCGGGTCCCACGCCGAAAACAACATTCGTTCTCGTCGCGGCAAGCGGACATTTATTACACTTTAAACAGTCTTTTTTAAGTTCTTCAAATGAGGTATACATATTATTGCCTTTCTTTTTACTGTATCGCCCGAGATTAATCCTCTGCCTTCAGCTTTTCGGCTGTGTCCGCAGTAACAAGTGCGTCTATGATTTCGTCAAGGTCGCCGTTCATTATCGCCTCTATCTTGTAAAGCGTCAGCCCTATTCTGTGGTCGGACACACGACCCTGAGGGAAATTGTACGTGCGTATTCGCTCGCTCCTGTCGCCGGTGCCGACCTGTGAACGCCTCTCACCGGCGATTTCGGCATTTTGCTTTGCGGTCTTTTCCTCAAGGAGCCTTGAACGCAAAACCTTGAGTGCCTTATCCTTGTTTTTATACTGACTGCGCTCATCCTGGCACTCAACGACCATACCCGTGGGCAGATACGTAACGCGAATTGCGGACGAGGTCTTGTTTACCTTTTGCCCGCCCGCACCGCTTGAGCGGAAAACATCTATCTGAAGGTCGGCGGGGTCAAGCGTAAATTCGACCTCCTCCGCCTCGGGGAGTACCGCTACGGTTACGGTGGACGTGTGAACTCTGCCCTGGCTCTCGGTTTCGGGCACTCGCTGAACGCGGTGGACGCCGCTCTCGAATTTGAGCCGCGAATAAGCGCCCTCGCCCTCTATCATAAAGCTTATTTCCTTATATCCGCCGAGCTCGGTCGGATTTTCATTCATTATTTCGGTTTTCCAGCCCTTGCGCTCGGCATACATACTGTACATACGGAAAAGCGAGCCGGCAAAAAGAGCTGCCTCCTCGCCGCCTGCACCGCCGCGAATTTCAACTATTACGTTTTTATAGTCGTTCGGGTCTTTAGGCAGCAGCAGCACCTTTAATTCTTCTTTCAGCTCTTCGGTCTTTTTCTGGGCCTTTGTCGCTTCTTCGCTTGCCATATCTCGGAATTCCTTATCGAGGGAGCTGTCCGCAAGCATCTCTTTTGCCTCGGTTAAATCGGAATTTGCCTTTTTGTATTCGCGGAATTTTTCAACTATCGGCGTCAGCGTTTTCGCTTCGCGCATCAGCTTTTTGTACTCCTCCTGATTTGACACGACCTCGGGGTCGCACAGGGAGGAATTTATTTTTTCGAGTTTGTCCTCGATTCCCTGTAATTTATCAAACATCGCCGTTTTCGTCCCTTATGACCTTTTTGATATTTTTTTCGATTTTGATGCGCGGCACCATAACCTCGCGTCCGCAGCCGCAGCATTTAAGGCGAAAATCCATTCCGGAACGCAGCACCGCAAACTCGTTTGAGCCGCATGGGTGCTTTTTCTTCATTATCAGCCTGTCGCCTACCTGTACGTCCAAATTTCTCACGCCTTTCTTAAATCACGTTTCAAAACATTATAACACAACGTCGCCGTGAAAAAAAGCCCCGATTAGAGCCTTTATACCGGCTTCGGCGTATCAAAATTCATTCGGAGAGAGAACACCCTTTTCGGTAATAAACGCGGTAATGAGACTGTTATCGGTAACGTCAAATGCCGGATTCAGCGTTCTTATATTCTTCGGAGCCATTCTTTTTTCGTACCACATATCGGTTATTTCGTCGCCCGGACGCATTTCAATTTTTATATCCCTGCCGCTTAGACAGTTTTTATCTATTGTTGAAAACGGGGCGCACACATAAAACGGAATGCCATAATATTTTGCGAGGACGGCAACTCCGGAGGTGCCTATTTTATTGGCTGTATCGCCGTTTGCCGCCACTCTGTCGCATCCGACAAGCACCGCGGAAACAAGCCCGTTTTTCATAACGTATGATGCGGCGTTATCGCATATCAGCGTAGTATCTATACCTGCGTTTGCAAGCTCAAAACTCGTAAGGCGCGCGCCCTGCAAAAGAGGTCTTGTCTCATCAGAGAACACACGTATTTTATGCCCGTTTTCCGCCGCTACATATACGGGTGCCAGAGCGGTTCCGTACTTTACCGTCGCAAGCCTGCCCGCATTGCAGTGGGTCAAAACACTGTCGCAGTTCTCGAGAAGCCGAGCACCGTATTCACCGATTTTACGGCACACCTCAATATCTTTGTCATGCAGCTCCAAAGCCTTTTCCTTGAGTGCCGCCCTTACGGCGTCCGCGCCCTCGCCCTTATGTAAAAGAGCCGTCCTTTTCATCTCGTCCGCCGCCGCAAAAAGATTTACCGCGGTAGGGCGCGAGGAGGTGAGATATTCAAGATTTTCGAGAAAATGCTCAATAAGCGTTTTTTCGTCTGCCGTTTTGTCGCGTGCGGCCAGAACCGACAGCCCTATTGCCGCGAAAACCCCTATTGCCGGTGCGCCGCGAACGGCAAGACGCTTTATTGCGTCATACATCTCCTCTTTTTCCCAAAGTTCAAGCGTGACAATTTCACCGGGCAAAAGAGTCTGGTCTATAATTACCGCGGTCTCGTCTTTTTCGTTATAGCATACGGTTTCGCCGTGCATATCAAACATAATTTTACTCCGTTCGGTAAAAATTAAAGCCGCGCGTTTTTTCGGAGCTGCCGAAATTTCCGCGCGGCGGTTTTAAAGGTGTTATTTGAGTGAGGATACCTCAACTATGTCACCGGAGGACTCCTTGGGTACTAAGACGGTAACGCTGTCGCCGACGTTCAAGATTACAACCTTTTCGGCGAGTGCCACGGGAACCTTATAGAACGTACTGCCTGCGTCAAGCTTCAAATAGAAGTACGTTTCGCCGCCCGTTACGACGCTTCTTATCTCGGTTATCTTGCCGCTTATTTCCTCTGTTTCGGGGGCGGTAGCGGTCGGGTCGTCCTTTGCGCCCATTTCGTCAACGTCAATATCCACGTTTACGCCGTTGCGTTTAAGCTCTGCCGCGTAGTTTTCAGTACATTCGGTGAGATTGTATCCCGTACCGACTATCGTGGACTGCTTCACGTTAACCATGGCGTACATCTTTACAAGCTCGCTTGAATCCTTGAGAGCCATAAAGTATGTCGGCTCGCCGCTGATGTTGAGCAGAAGCGGGAAGGTAGCCGAATACGAATACTGCTGAACCGCGCCCTCGGCGGAGGTCTGAGCGGTCATTTCAAGCGCACCGGACACCTGATAATACTTTGTCTCCTTGGTGCGAAGGTCCGAGAGCACAAAGCCTATAATGGACTGGTCGGAGCTTATGGACGTTACACCCGTGTACATATACACATCGTCGTTGAGCGCAAGGTAATTGTAACCCGAGCTCATAACCTTAACGCCCTCCTGGCCGATTACGGAGTTTATAAAGCCGTTGTTGAGCTTTCCGTAGTAATTATACTGCTGAGTGAGAATCGTCGGGGAATAAATGCGGTCTATCCACATCCACTCGGGGTCCGAAGCGAAGCTCGAGGTCGGCAGCTTTGTCGTACCGTCATTGCTTGTGGATATCATATGGCATTCACCCGTGACGGCGTTTACTATAATCGCACCCTTGATGTCGGTGCCTCCGAAAAGACCTATGGTCTTATCGACTATCGGAACTATCCAATACGGAGAGCCGCTCTCGTCTATCTCGAACGACGGCTCATCAAAGAGATAGGTGGGGTATTTAAACCTCAAATATCTGAGAAGATACTTGTTAAAGTGCTCGGTGGGCGAATACTTCATACCCTCCGGCAGGCGAACAAGCTGCCCCTCCTGCGTGGTCATATCAACTATGATATATGCCGGCAGACCCTCCTTGGTGTTTTTTATCCATTTGAAGATGTCGCCGTAAGCAAGCGCGGTAACTCTGACGGGCGTGTTTTTATAGTTTATCTGCGTGGAATACGGCGATACGACAAACTGCGAGACCTTGTCCGACAGATCTCCGAGCGTTCTCTCGGCTATTTTGTTTGCCGAGGAGCTGTCAAGCACGGGAACGCTTGAGAAATCTATTTCGGCAACGTCTTCCGCGAAATCGCCGTCCTGAACGCTTATAAGCTTGCTGTAAGACTTCGCCCTGAACAGCGTAACGCCGGTAAGCCAGCCCACAAGAGCCACTGCGGCAAGAGCGAGAATCAAGATACCCGGAACCCTCGACCGCCTTTTGACGTAGGGCAGATATTCGGGCTTTATAAACGCCCTTGACGAAATAATCGTCAGAAGCAGATATATAAGACACACAAAAACGACGAAGAGATAAAGCTCTATCGACTTAAAATTGAGCGCCGGTATCATAAAATAATACAGCACGGCACCGAGTATAATCGTCAATATGATATTTATCGCTATTTTTTTACCCGAATGCTCGGGCGGTATGAACACATCCGCGACGCCCTTTTTGCCGTCGTCTCTGCCTCTTCCCGTAAAATCAACATTTATAGGATCCAAAATGTCACTCCCTTTTCACTTTCTGAAAAAAGTATATAGTATTTTACCGCGCTTTGCAAGGATTTAAACGATTTTGAACTTCCGTCGAATAACGAAAAGGCCTTTTTTTCGGCTTATAATGCGCCGAAACATACCGTGTGTCGAAATACACACAAATTTTACCGTAATTTTTTAAAGATTTAGAATTTTTTTAGTTGAGAAAAATCCGGTTTGAGGTTATAATATTTAATTGTATCAGAGAAGTTATTTTTCATAAAACCGAAAGGGAGATAAAAATGTTATTTTCACAGGACATCGGAATCGATCTTGGTACCGCAAATACCCTCGTTTTCGTTAAAGGTAAGGGAATAGTAATCCGTGAACCATCCGTTGTTGCGGTCGATGTCAGCGCTTATCCGCAAAAGGTTGTCGCAGTCGGCAACAAGGCTAAGCAAATGATAGGCCGTACACCCGGCTCAATAACCGCGGTCAGACCTCTTAAAGACGGTGTTATCGCCGACTTTGAGATAACCTCGGATATGCTTAAGGAATTCATAAAAATGGCCATAAGCTCATCGCCGTTTTCAAAGGCGAGAGTTCTTATCTGTATCCCGTCCGGAGTTACAGAGGTAGAGAGAAAGGCCGTTCATGACGCGGCACGCTCGGCAGGCGCAAAATATGTTAGTCTTATAGAAGAGCCCATGGCAGCCGCAATAGGCGCGGGTCTTCCCGTTTCGGAGGCCATAGGCAATATGGTAGTCGATATAGGCGGCGGTACAAGCGAGGTTGCCGTCATTTCCTTCGGCGACATAGTTACCGCTCAGTCCGCAAGGGTTGCCGGCGATAATTTCGACGAGTCTATTATCGCTTACATCAGAAAGAAGCACAACCTCCTTATAGGCGAGCGCACCGCAGAGGATATAAAAATAAAAATCGGCTCTGCCTACCCCTACGACGGCGAGGGCGCCATGGACGTCAAGGGCAGAAACCTGCTTGACGGTCTCCCCAAAAACATCGAAATCACTTCCGAAGAAGTCCGTGAGGCTCTTTCGGACCCCGTAAATCAGATCCTCGACGCAGTTCGCTCCACTCTTGAGAAAACTCCCCCGGAGCTTTCGGCGGATATTATCGACCGCGGCATTATGCTCACAGGCGGCGGCGCATTATTAAGAGGACTTGACAAGCTCATTTCCATTGAAACAAAAATCCCCGTCCACGTTGCGGAAAATCCGCTTGACTGCGTTGTTGACGGCTGCGGCGTCTGCCTTGAGAGCAACACTCTGGGCATTACCGCCAAAAAGAATTACGACTGATAAAAAGGCGGGCGGAATTGTTTTTCGCCCGCAAATTTTAACTGTGACCGGAGTACGATATGAAGAAATTTTTTAAGAGTACGGCTTTTAAAATACTGCTTGCGATCGCGCTTGTATTGCTTGCTGCCATTGCTGCCGCGGCTTCTGCCGCAGACGGCACAACACCCGTTTCAAAGGTGACGTCGTTTGTATTTTCTCCGCTCCAGAAGGCCTCGTCGTATCTTGTAGACAAGCTCGACGGCTTTAAGGGAAGCTTTGTCTCGTCGAGCACATATCGCGACCGTATCAGCGAGCTTGAATCGGAGGTTGCCGATTATCAGAGCAAGCTTGTCGATTACGAAAAGCTGAAAAAGCAAGTCGAGGCATACGAAAAATTCCTTGAGGTCAAAGAAAAAAATCCCGATTTTAAATTTGTTGCCGGAACCGTTATCGGCAGAGACTCCGCCGACACCTTCGGCTCGTTTGTTTTGAACTGCGGTTCAAACGACGGAGTTAAAGTCAACGACCCCGTAATAAGCGGCGAGTACTTAATAGGCATAGTAAACGAAGTAACGCCGACCTCGTGCGTTGTTCTCTCCGTAACGGACCCCAAGGTCAACGCGGCGGCATACGAAATACGCACGGGTGAAATGGGCTACACCGAAACCACGTCAAAGCTCGCTCTGAACGGCCTTTTGAAGCTCACCGGGCTTACAAAGGACACCTCCGTTGCGGTAGGCGGAATAGTTTGCACATCGGGCGTCGGCGGAATTTATCCGCGCGGCCTCATTATCGGCACGGTGACCGCCGTAAGCAAGGAGGAGGGCAACATCTCATATTATGCCGAGGTAAAGCCCGAGGTTGCTCCCGGAGATGTTCAGGACGCTTTTGTCATAACCGAATTCGAGGGTAAAAGCTGATGCGTAGGTCAACAAAAATACTGTTTGTCAGAAGAACCGTGTTTGTGCTTTTGATACTTGCGGTTCACATTTTGCAAAACACAAGGGGGCTTTTCCCCGAAATATTCGGCGTTAAAGCCAATCTTTTAATTCCGCTTGTCATTTGCATAGGTATGTTTGAGCGTGAAATAGCCGGAGCTGTTTTGGGTATGCTCGCCGGTATACTTTGGGACAGCGTTTCACCCATGGGCGACGGCTACAATGCACTTTTGCTTATGCTTGCGGGTGCGGCAGCAGGTCTGCTCATAGACTACCTTATGAGAAACAATCTTATGACGGCGCTGCTGCTGTCGGGCTTTGCGTGCCTTATATACTCGGTATTCTATGTTGTGTTTTTCCTGCTCGCAAACGGAGTTGACAGCACGGGCTACCTGCTTATACGCTACTATATACCTGCGGCGGTGTATTCATTCCTTTTCACGCCGCTGTGGTACATTATAGTTCGTGCCGTTATGCGGCGGACAAAAATCAACGTTCTTGAAAACTGATGAGAAAGGAGCGGCAAATATGGATAACAAAAAGCAAATAAGGCGAAGAATACTTATTTTTACCGTATCCGTCCTGTTTTTATTTTCGCTTTTCGCGGTGGATTTGTTCCGTATTCAAATTGTCAATGCGGCGGACTATTCGACGCAGCGTGTCGCTCTGTCCGAGACAAAATCCACAATAGCCGCATCGCGCGGTGAAATACTCGACTGTAACGGAACGCCGCTTGTCACAAACGAGCAGATAAATTCCGTCGTGCTGAACGCGTCCTATTTCCCGTCCACAAAGGAGCAGGACAAGCGAAACGAAATAATCCTGTCGCTTATAAACCTGCTTGAGAGCGAGGGCACAGCTTGGAACGACAATCTGCCGCTCGTGTTAAATTCGGACGGCTCTGTTTCTTTTAAGGAAAATGCCGACAAGGACATAACATATTTAAAATCCAAGGACGTTCTGTATCTTAATTCCTACGCCACGGCGCAAAACTGCTTCGACGAGCTTGTCGAAAAGTTTTCTCTCGGTAACTACTCGGCGGCAGACGCACTCAAAATCGCGTCCGTCTGTTATTCTTTAAAGAAAATTTCGTTTTCGGCGGCAAATCCGTTCACGGTGGCCGCCTCCGTCTCACCGACGCTCGCCGCCAAAATCAAAGAAAACAGCAGCTTTTACAGGGGTGTTGATATAAACGTGACTACCGCGCGCCACTACACCGACGGCACGATAGCACCGCATATAATAGGAATCACCGGCAAGCTCAACGAGAGCGAATACAAGGACAGAACTGACGCTTACAAGGCGGAGAGCGCGGATCAGAATTTGACCACGGAACAAAAAACCACGCTCAGCCTGCGCGCATATGCCATGGATGACACCATAGGCAAATTCGGCCTTGAAAGCGCCATGGAGGATTACCTTCGCGGAACAAACGGCATAATGACAACAACCACGGCGTCCGACGGCACAAAAACGAGTGAAATCACCCGCGAGCCCGTTGACGGCGACACGGTAATACTCACGCTTGACTCCGTGCTTCAAAAAAAGGTTCAGGATTCGCTTGCGGCATTTGTCGAAAAGTACCGCGACAAAGACGCAATTCCGGCGGTCGGTTCGGCCGTGGTAATGGATGTAAATACCGGTGCCGTGCTCGCCTGCGCGACATATCCGAGCTATGACCTGAACACATACTATCAAAATTACGAGGCTCTCTCAAAGGATAAAAGCTCTCCGCTTTGGAACAGAGCTCTTATGAGCACCTATGAGCCCGGTTCCACAATGAAGCCGGCAATAGCGGCAGCGGGGCTCGAGGAGGGCGTTATAACCGAAACGTCAAAATTTTATTGCAGCCACATTTACCGTCAGTTTACCGACACGACCTTCAAATGTCTCGGCTCGCACGGTTGGATAGACGTTAAAAACGCGCTTAACCAATCCTGCAACATCTATTTCTACGAAACGGGCAGGCTTTTGGGCATAAACCGTATGAACGATTACTGCACAAGATTCGGACTCGGCCAAAAGACGGGCGTTGAAATAAACGAATCCTCGGGCGTACTTGCCGGCATTGCTTACAGAGAGGCTCACGGCGGCACATGGTACCCGGGCGACACCGTTCAGGCTGCAATAGGTCAGTCGGACAACCTCTTTACGCCCATACAGCTTTGCAGCTATGTTTCGACCATTGCAAACGGCGGAACGAGATACCGCGCGCACTTTGTAAAAAGTGTGAAATCAAGCGACTATTCCGAAACTCTGCTCTCAAACGACGGCGTTGTTTTAAACGAAACCGGTGTTTCGCAAAACAGCATACGCATAGTCAAAGAGGGTATGGAAATGCTCGGTGCAAGGCTTCCGGCATTTAAAAGTCTCCCTGTAAAGGTGGCGGCGAAAACCGGTACCGCAGAGAGCAAGGCAAAGGTGAGCGGCAAAATAGTTACCGGTCTTAACGGCTTTATGATATCCTTTGCGCCTGCCGACGACCCTCAGATAGCGGTCTGCGTGGCAATCGAAAACCTCAACAGCGGTTCCGCCACAGCTTCGCTCGTCGCAGAAATATACAAGGCTTACTTTGAGACCGACGGCGGCAGCGTCAATACCGCGCAAGGCTACGGCTCGCTGCTCGGCTGAAGAAAGGGGTATTTCCGATGGCTGAAAAGTATATAGTGTGCTCCGGCAAGGGCGGCTCCGGGAAATCGACGGTAACCGTAGGCTTGGCGGCCGCACTCGCCTCTGCGGGCAAAAGGGTGCTGTGCGCGGACGCCGACATCTCCGTCAGAAGTCTCGACCTGCTCCTCGAAACGGGCGAGGACATACTTTTTAATTGGTATGACGCCGCTAAGGGCAACTGCAAAAAAAAAGACGCCGTTTACGATACATTATATAAGGGCGTTTCGCTTTTGCCGGCCCCAAAAAGCACGGAAGAGCTTACATACGACGAATTTTATGAGCTTATACTCTCTTTTGAGAGCAGCTATGATTATATATTGTTTGACGCCGAGAATTGCGGCACAGCCTTTGATTTCGCAGCAAAAATCTGCGATAAGGCGATAATCGTGACGACGCCCGACGCCGTATCTCTGCGAAGCGCCTTTGACAAGGCCGAAAAAATAAGACTTCTTTCCGACGAGGCGCGGCTTATAGTGAATAAGGTGATACGCTCCGAAATGGAGGAGGGCAGGCAGACAAAGCTCAACGACTGCGTGGATATTTCCTCCGTAAAGCTGCTCGGAGTTGTCCCGTATGATTCGTCCGCGATGCATTTGAGCGAAGGCGGCAGGCTTTCCGGCTTTATAGGGAGTGCTTTTTCTCGAATCGCCGAGCGTCTTCTCGGCAAAAATGTGCCGTTTTCGCCGAAATATTTTTAATTTAGGGTATTTTGGGGTGCTGTACCGGATGTAATCCACACTATTTTTGTGCAAAATGAAAAAAATCTTGAAAAGTTGACTTTTTTTTGTTATTATATCTATCGGAGAATATTTTAAGTTGTATAAAACACAAACGAATAAAAGATCGGAGGAACTTTTATGAATATAGCTTTGATGGCTCACGATGAAAAAAAGGAACTTATGGTTCAGTTTTGCATAGCATATTGCGGAATTTTGTCTAAGCATAACCTTTGCGCAACCGGCACTACGGGAAAACTTGTTTCCGAAGCTACCGGTCTTAAAATACAGCAGTTTTTAAGCGGCTTGCAGGGCGGCGACCAGCAAATAGGCGCGCGTATAGCCTGCAACGAGATAGACCTTCTCTTGATGTTCCGAGATCCGCTCAATCCGAAGCCGCATGAGCCTAAGGAGAATAACCTTTTAAGGCTTTGCGACGTACACAATATTCCGGTTGCAACAAATATTGCAACGGCAGAGGCGCTTATACACAGCCTTGAAAGAGGCGATCTTGACTGGCGTGATATTGTAAATCCGAAATAAGCAGTATTTTTTCGCCCCCTCCGAACAGAGGGGGCATTATAGTGTTACGCACCCTGTGCGTCACTGATATAATCCCCAACCGAAAGGATATTTGAGATGTCACTTATAACAAGCTCCATAAAGGGTACTCTCGATTTGCTGCCCAAGGACAGCTACAAAACCCAGTATGTTGAAGCGGCAATGCGCGAGATAGCCGAAAACTACGGCTTTTACGAAATGCGCACGCCGGTTTTTGAGCATACCGAGCTTTTTGAGCGCGGCGTGGGCGACACCACAGACGTAGTTCAAAAAGAGATGTACACCTTTTCCGATAAAGGCGGACGTTCGATAACGCTCCGTCCCGAGGGCACGTCAGGCGCGGTAAGAGCATTCCTCGAAAACGGGCTTTTCAACGAGCCGATGCCGCAAAAAATCTACTACCTCACCTCGTGCTACCGCTACGAAAAACCGCAGGCAGGCAGGCTCCGCGAATTCCACCAGTTCGGCGTGGAATGCTTCGGCGCAGGTGCTCCCTCGCAGGACGCGGAAATTATAGCGCTCGCAAACGAGGTGTTCAACTACCTCGGCGTATCAAATCTTTCACTCGAAATAAATTCCATCGGCTGCAAGAAATGTCGTGCGGAGTATCACAAGGCATTGAAGGAATATTTTGCATCCCATATTGACGAGCTTTGCGACACGTGCCGCGGCAGACTCGAAAAAAATCCGATGAGAATACTTGATTGCAAAAGTCCCATATGCTCCGAAATCGCAAAGGGCGCGCCCGTCATAACAGATTATCTCTGCGACGATTGCCGCGAGCACTTTGACTCGGTAAAAAAATATCTCGACGCCATGAATATAGCCTATACGGTAAATCCGCGCATCGTCCGCGGACTTGACTACTACACACGCACCGTGTTTGAGTTTGTCTCAAACGAAATAGGCGCGCAGGGCACCGTATGCGGCGGAGGAAGATATGACGGCTTAATAGAGGAGGTCGGCGGAAATCCGCTTCCGGCGTGCGGCTTCGGTATGGGCATAGAGAGGCTGCTCCTTTTGATGGAGGCGCAAAAAACTCCGTTCCCCGAGCGCAAAAAGTGCGATATATTTATAGTATCCATGGGCGACGAAGCAAATATCAAGGCTGCCGAGCTTGCAACCGACCTTCGCAACGAGGGGCTTTCCGCTCAGTTTGACACAGTCGGCAGGGGCTTTAAAGCGCAGATGAAATACGCAAACAAAATCGGTGCTCTCTACACCGTGGTTCTCGGCGAAAACGAGCTGTCCTCGGGAAATGTCAAGCTTAAAAATATGGCTGACGGCACAGAGGAGGAGACCACGCTCAAGGACTTCACCGATAACTTCCAGTCGATAGTTATTCGCCAGGCAATGGCGGGCTTCGACACCGAAGGCATTGATATTAAAGATATTTTAGGGGGAAACGCATAATGGAAACTCTTGAGGGACTTAAACGCACCGACTACTGCGGCACACTCACCGCAAAGGACGTCGGAAGAACCGTTACGCTCTGCGGCTGGGTTCAGCGTCAGCGTGACCTCGGCTCACTCATATTTATAGATTTGCGCGACAGAACGGGCATAGTTCAGCTCGCATTTGACGAAAACACCGACAAAGCCGTGTTTGATAAGGCCTTTTCCGCAAGAAGCGAGTATGTTCTCGCAGCCGTCGGCAAGGTAAGAGAGCGTTCCGCAAAAAACACCGAGATTGCCACGGGCGAAATCGAGGTTGAGGTAACGGAGCTTCGAATTCTCGGCAAGAGTGAAACTCCTCCGTTTGAGATAGTTCCGAACTGCCAGACCGCCGAGACTACAAGGCTTAAATACCGCTATCTTGACCTTCGCAGACCAGATTTACAGAAAAACATACTGCTTAGACATAAAATAACTAAAATAACGCGTGACTATTTTGACGAGAACGGCTTTATCGAAATTGAAACGCCGATGCTTATCCGTTCCACACCCGAGGGCGCACGCGACTTTCTTGTACCGTCAAGAATTCACAACGGCAGCTTCTATGCCTTGCCGCAGTCGCCGCAGCTTTACAAGCAGCTCTCCATGGTTGCCGGCTTTGACAGATATATGCAGATAGCGCGCTGCTTCCGCGACGAGGATCTGCGCGCAGACCGTCAGCCCGAATTCACGCAGATAGATCTTGAAATGTCCTTTGTCGATATGGAGGACGTGCTTTCAATAGGCGAGGGCTACATCAAGCGCGTTTTCAAGGATGCCATAGGCGTTGACGTTCCGACTCCGCTCCCGAGAATAACCTACAATGAGGCTATGAACCGTTACGGCTCGGACAAGCCTGACACAAGATACGGTATGGAGCTTATCGATATAACAGACGAGGTTTCCTCGTCCGAATTCGTCGTATTCAAAAGCGCAACAGCCGAGGGCGGCACAGTCAGAGCCATCAACGCAAAAAATGCGGTATCGGCTCTCTCGAGAAAAGAAATTGACAAGCTCACGGATTACGTAAAAGGCATAGGCGCAAAGGGTCTTGCTTGGATTCGTATGACAGACGATGGCGTTTCCTCATCCTTTGCAAAGTTTATGACAGAGGACGAAATGAACGCCATACTTAAAAAGACAGGCGCCGAAAAGGGCGATGTTATACTGATTGTAGCCGATAAAATCAAAAATCACGTTCTCACGGTGCTCGGCGCATTAAGGCAAAAGGTTGCCAAAAAGCTCGACATTATCCCCGAGGGAAAATACAATTTCCTGTGGATTACCGAGTTCCCGTTCTTTGAATATGACGAGGAGCTCAAGCAGTTTGTCGCAATGCACCATCCCTTCACCGCACCGATGGACGAGTGCCTCGATTACCTCGAAACCGACAAGGCCAAGGTGAGGGCTAAGTGCTACGACCTTGTGCTCAACGGAATTGAGCTTTCGAGCGGCTCCATAAGAATTACAGACCCCAAATTGCAGAGCAGAATTTTTGATTTGCTCGGTCTTTCCAAAGAAGAGGCTTACAGCAAATTCGGCTATCTGCTTGACGCTTTCCGTTACGGCGCACCGCCGCACGGCGGAATGGGCATAGGTCTTGACAGACTTTGCATGCAGATGATAGGCTGCGACAGCCTCAGAGACGTTATCGCGTATCCCAAGCTTCAAAACGCGTCGGAGCCTATGACGGAATGTCCCGCTCCGGTTGACGACGAGCAATTAAATGAGCTCGGCATCGGCGTTACGCACACAGAGGGCGAATAAAAAGCAAAAAATTACCCGACTCACATTCGGCTGTGTGAGTCGGGTTTTTATTTTATACGGATTACTCCTTGAGCAAATCCTTGTAAAGTCTTATGTATTCGTTAGCGGACTTGCCCCAGCTGTTGTCGCACTCCATGGCGCGCTTTACGAGTATGCTCCAGCCCTCACGGTTCTGATAGCCCTCAATCGCACGGCGTATTGTGTAGAGCATATCGTGAGCGTTGTAGCTCGCAAACGTGAAGCCGTTGCCCTCACCGTCGCCGCTGTCCTTTATCGTATCGCGCAGACCGCCCGTCTCACGGACTATCGGCACAGAGCCGTAGCGCAGAGCTATCATCTGCGAAAGTCCGCACGGCTCGCTCTTTGACGGCATAAGGAACATATCGGTGCCTGCATAAATCTTCTTTGAAAGCGACGGAACAAATCCGAGCTTCAGGGCGAATTTATCGGGATATTTCGCCGCCATATCCTTAAAGAACTGTTCATACTGCCACTCGCCCGAGCCGAGAACGACCATCTGCACATCGGTACCGCCCAAGAACTCGTCAAGAACGGCTCTTACAAGGTCAAGTCCCTTGTGCGAAACAAGCCTTGATACCATACCGATAAGCGGTACGTCCGCTCTCTGCGGCAAATTCATAAGCTCCTGAAGAGCCCTCTTGTTGTCCGCCTTTTTGCGGAAATCGTTCGCCGAATAATTTACAAAGATGTCCTTATCGGTTTCGGGATTATAAAGCTCGGTGTCTATACCGTTGAGTATGCCCGAGAGCTTCCACGAACGCTCGTTGAGAATTGTGTCAAGTCCGTAGGAATACCACGGGTCCAAAATCTCACTCGCATAAGAGGGACTTACGGTAGTTACCCTGTTTGCGGTCTCTATGGCACCCTTCATAAAGTTTACGTCGCCGTCGTACTCAACAAGCGACGTTGCGCTCTGCGGTATGCCGAGAACCTCGTTTATAAGCTCTTTGCCGTATGTGCCCTGGTACTGGATGTTGTGTATTGTAAACACGGTCTTGATGTTTTCATAGCCGGGGCTGCTTGCATACATTGAGCTGTAATAGAGCGGCGTAAGAGCCGTCTGCCAATCGTTGCAGTGAATTATATCGGGCTTAAAATCGATATACGGTATCATCTCAAGCACCGCGCGCGAGAAGAATGCAAATCTCTCGGCATCATCATAATAGCCGTAAATTCCGTCGCGCTTAAAATAATACTGATTATCCAAAAGATAATAGATAACGCCCTTGTACTTAGCCTCAAAAATTCCGCAATACTGCCTGCGCCATGCCACGGGCACGGATATGCTCGTGATAAACGTCATGGTATCTTTAAGCTCCTGCTTAATGCCGTCATAGAGCGGCATAACAACGCGGCACCCTATAAGACGTTTCCTGAGAGCCTGCGGCAGACTGCCTGCCACATCGCCGAGGCCGCCCGAAGCCATAAACGGGAGTGCCTCGCTCGCTACATATAATACTTTCATTTAAAATCGCCTCAATCAAAAATTTATAAACGGTAAACTCTGTTCGCCGCGTTAAATAACTATGCCCTTGCCGACATAAACCGGATAATCCTCCGCGCCGGAGAGGTTTTTATTAGGCGTTATCGCAACGCTCTTGTCGGTAACGGTGTAGTTGAGAGAAGAGCCGGAGGCCACAAAGCTGCCCTGACAGAGAATCGAATTTTTGACCACCGCGCCCTTTTCCACTCTTACGCCGCGGAAAAGTATGGAGTTTTCAACCTCACCGTCTATTATACAGCCGTTTGCGACGAGCGAATTTTTAACGCTTGAGCCGAGACCGTAAATAGCCGGCATATCATCGCGAACCTTTGTGTATATGGGGCGTTCCCTGTTAAACAACTGCTTGCAGTTGTCGGGGTCGAGAAGCTGCATATTCGCGTCAAAATAGCTCTGCATGGAGTCAACGGTAAGTGAGAAGCCCTTTGCCTCAAAGCCGTAAATGCGAAGCTTTTCGACATTGCTTTGTATGATGTCGCGCTCAAACGACTCGTGATTCATACTTACGGCATCGTTTACAAGCCTTTGAAGAAGAGATTTCTTCATAAGTATTATGTTCATCGAATAATCAACTATGGTATCGCTTGCCGGGGACATTGCAACCATTCTCACTCTGCTGTCGTCATCAAAGGAAAACGCCATATTGTTTTGCAGACGCGGACATTTACCGTGCTTATAAACAATCGTTATATCTGCCGCCTTGTCGGTATGGTAATCCATAAGCTCGTCAATGTCGATGTTTACTATATTATTGCAATCGGCAAAAAGTATGTACTCCTCGGTGGAGCGTGCTATAAAGCCCATATTCGCCTTGAGAGCCTCGACTCTGCCGCTGTAAAAGCTCTTGTTGCCCGCAGAGGCGAACGGCGGAAGAATAAACATCCCCTCGGTCTTGCGGGAGAGGTCCCACGGCTTGCCTGTTCCGAGATGGTCCATAAGCGACTGATAGTTGCTCTTTGTGATAACTCCGACCTTTTCTATGCCGCTGTTTACCATATTGGAAAGCGGAAAGTCGATAAGGCGGTATCTGCCTGCAAACGGCACGCTGCCCATGGTGCGAAGCCCCGTCATCTCGCTGAGACACTCGTCATATATGTTTGAATAAATGATTCCGACTATGTTATTTCCGGTCATTTTTAAGCCCCCTTTACGTCTTCGTCAACCATTGCCTTGGGTGCCACAACTCCGTTTTTGCCTACGGTAACACCGCTTCCGACTACGGCTACGCCCCAGTCGTCAAGATTTTCAACATCCTCGGGTCTCGCTCCGACAACGGCATTCTCTTCAATGACCGCGTTTTCGGCAACTATTGCATACTGTACCACAGCACCCTCTTTTATGACCGTTCCGGGCATCACTATGGAATCTCTTACCACGGCACCGCGCTCAACGGTGACATTTGAGAACAAAATCGAGAAATCAAGCTCACCGTAAACCTGCGAGCCCTCGGCAACCATTGAATTCTGTACCGTAGCCTCGGGTGAAACATAGTGCGGAGGCGCTTCGGGAGTTTTTGAATAGATTTTCCAGGTGGGGTCCGAAAGGTCAAGGTCAACCTTGGGATTTAAAAGGTCAAGGTTTGCTTCCCAAAGGGAATCGATTGTTCCGACGTCTTTCCAGTAGCCGTCAAAGAGGTAAGCATAGAGCTTTTCGCCGGCGGCGTGCATTGCCGGTATTACGTCGTGACCGAAGTCGTTTGACGACTCCGGATTATTCTCGTCGTCTATAAGGTACTTGCGAAGCTTTGACCACGTGAATATGTAAACGCCCATGGAAGCCTTGTTGCTTCTGGGATTTTTCGGCTTTTCCTCAAACTCCTTTATGGCGTTGTCCTCATCGGTAATCATAAGGCCGAAGCGCGGAGCCTCCTCCCACGGAACCTCAAGCATTGCAATGGTGCAGGCCGCTCCCTTTTCCTTATGATAGTCGAGCATCTTTGAGTAATCCATCTTGTAAATATGGTCGCCCGAGAGAACCGCCACATATTCGGGATTATATCTGTCGATAAAGTTTATGTTTTGATAAATAGCGTTTGCGGTGCCCTTGTACCACTCCGAGCCCTTTATCTGCTGATAAGGCGAGAGAATATGAACTCCGCCCTGTGCACGATCGAGATCCCACGGCTGACCGTTGCCGATATAGTCGTTAAGCTCAAGCGGCTGGTACTGGGTCAGAACGCCGACGGTCGAAATGCCGGAATTCACACAGTTTGAAAGCGGAAAGTCGATAATTCTGTACTTACCGCCGTAGGGAACTGCGGGCTTTGCAATCTTCTTGGTCAAAATTCCGAGTCTTGAACCCTGACCTCCTGCCAGCAGCATCGCAATACATTCCATTTTGCGTGCCATAGATTTATCCTCCTTTTAAAGGCCTTAGCCTCTGCCTTGCACCGAACCGGTACAAGACTACCTTGTTTTTTTTATGTATATTGCAGACATCGGCGGCAAATCAAGAGAAATGCTTTGCTCGAAGCCGTGCATATTTATCGATTCGGTTTTTAATTTACCCTTGTTTCCCTTTCCTTCGCCGCCGAAATCGACGTCGTCGGAATTGAATACTATCTTATAGGCTCCTTTTTTCGGTATTCCTATGCGGTAGTCACATCTCTCGACATTCGTGAAATTGCAGACAACGATTATCTCCTTGCCCTTTTCATCAATACGTCGGAATGCGATAACGGAATTATCCTTATCGTCGGAGGATATCCACGAGAAGCCCTCCCACGAATAATCTATCTGCCAAAATGCCGGATTTGCCTTGTAAAATTCGTTTATCTTTTTAAAATAGTTTTGCAGCGCGCGGTGCTTGGGATAATCGAGCAGAAGCCAATCTAGGCCCTTTTCGTAATTCCACTCGATAAACTGGCCGAACTCCTGACCCATAAACATAAGCTTTTTGCCGGGATGCGCCATCATATAGCCGAGAAACGCGCGAACTCCGGCAAACTTTTCGTCATATGAGCCGGGCATTTTGTCTATAAGCGACTTCTTACCGTGCACCACCTCGTCGTGAGAAATGGGAAGCACAAAATTCTCTGAAAATGCGTAAAACATCGAGAATGTAATGCAGTCATGATTATATTTGCGGAAAAATCCGTCAAGCGAAAAATAGCGGAGAATATCGTTCATCCAACCCATGTTCCACTTGAAGTTGAAGCCGAGTCCGCCCGAAAATACAGGCTTTGTAACCATTGGCCAAGAGGTGCTCTCCTCGGCTATCATCATGGCATACGGGAAATCGCGGAAAATGTTTTCGTTGAGCTTCTGCAAAAATTCGACAGCCTCAAGATTTTCGTTGCCGCCGTTTTTATTCGGCACCCACTCGCCGTCCTTGCGGTCGTAATCGAGATACAGCATCGATGCAACGGCGTCTATCCTTATGCCGTCAAGGTGATATTTTTTAAGCCAGAACGAAGCGGAGGACATCAAAAACGAGCGAACCTCATTTTTTCCGAAGTCAAAGACTCTTGTTCCCCATCCGTAATGCTCACCCTTTCTCGGGTCGCTGTATTCATAGAGCGGTCCGCCGTCAAATTCGTAAAGACCGTTTGCGTCCTTAGGGAAGTGTGCCGGAACCCAGTCCAAAATCACGCCTATTCCGTTTCCGTGGCATTTATCTATAAGATACATAAGGTCCTTAGGCTCGCCGTAACGTGACGTTGCGGCAAAGTAACCCGTCACCTGATAGCCCCACGAGCCGTCAAACGGATATTCAGTGAGCGGCATAAACTCAATATGGGTATAGCCCATCTTTTTAACATAGGGCACAAGAGCGTCGGCAAGCGCACGGTACGAGTAGAAATTACCGTCGTCATACTGCTTCCAGGAGCCCGCGTGTATCTCGTAGATATTTACGGGCGACTCGTAGATGTTTTTGCCGTTTCTGCCCTCCACCCACTTTTCGTCGTGCCACTCGTAGCAATCGTCGATTTCATAGTATTTTGTAGCCGTACCGGGGCGCGTTTCCATATGAAAGCCGTATGGGGCGCACTTCATAAGCGTTCTTCCGTCGGCAGCGGTTATACAATATTTATACATATCGTATGGCTTGATATTCTTGATTTCAGCCTCCCAAACGCCGCCGCTGTTTTTGAGCAGCTTCATCGGATTTTCAGTCTCCGACCAATCGTTAAAATCTCCCGTAACGCTGACATTTTTTGCGTCAGGCGCCCAAACTCTGAAAACCACGGTATTCTTATTTTTTCTGTGGGAGCCGAAATACTCATAGGCATTTGAATTGCTGCCCTCATGGAAAAGGTAAAGCGGAACATCGTTCTCGCTGTGCTTTTTGGTTGTTTTAGTGCTCATCCTGCTCTTTAACTCCCTTCGGGAAACATGGGAAATGTGCAATTTGCCACTTATCCTTTTAGTTATGTTTTATTTTATCAAAACAAAATCTATTTTTCAAGGGGTTTTTGACTATTTTAATCAAATTTCCGACGAACTTCATTACAGCCGTTTGTGCATTTTGTTACAAAATTCATCTACATTCGATTTCAGTGGTCACACTTGCGGCCAAAATGATTCGCTCCGACTTTTTTTGCGGTATAAAAAAGCAGGGCAGTAAAAGCATCACGCTCTTACTGCCCCGTTACAGTTATATTATTTCGACGAGATTATTCTTCGTCGTGGTCATGACCGCAGTCGTCGCAGTCGCAGCCGTCAAGGTCAAAGTCAAGCTTTGCGCCGCAATTCGGGCACTCGGCAGAGCCATCCTCAATGGCAGCGCCGTCGAAATATACAGTCTCGCCGCATGACGGGCACTCTACCTCGTACATATCATCGTCGTCGCAGCAGCAGTCATCATCGTCATCGCCGTAAACATATTCCTCAAGATCGTCAAGATCCTCGTCAACGGCATCAAGCTGCTCGTTTGTGAGGTCAAGCTGTTCCTCAAGCTCGGCAATGGACTGAGCCATTTCGTCTATTGTGTCAACAAGTACGTTCAAAACCTTAGCCTCGTCGGAACTCTCCTCGAGCTTAAGCATTGAAACTACGCCTTTGAGATAAGCCGCTTTTTCGGTAACTGTCATAGTAATCACCATAGCCTTTCACAGCTACAATATTTTTGTATGCGCGGACGCCCTATCGTAGCTGACATAGAACGCCGTGTTTTTTCGGAGTGCAATGCACAAAATCCGAACACTATAAAAATGGGGCAAAATTATTTCCCCCGTTTTTATCTCTGTTATGAGTTGGCTCTTGACATATACTCGCCTGTGCGGGTATCAACGTTAATCATTTCGCCCTCGTCGATAAAGAGCGGAACCTTTATCTCGGCGCCTGTTTCAAGAGTAGCCGGCTTTGTTGCGTTTGTAGCCGTGTTGCCCTTGAAGCCGGGATCGGTCTTTGTAACCTCAAGAGTTACGAATGTGGGCGGCTCAACGCCGAACACCTTGCCCTTGTAGGAAAGTATTTTGCAAACCATATTTTCCTTTACGAACTTGAAGTTGTCTGAGAGCTCGCTCTTGCTTATCGGAACAAGCTCGTATGACTCGGGGTCCATAAAGTAATAGAGATCGCCGTCGTTGTAAGAGTATTCCATATCTTTTCTCTCAATAAACGCGGTCGGGAATTTATCGGTCGGGTTGAAGGTTTTTTCTACAACGCTGCCGGTAATAACGTTTCTGATTTTGGTGCGGACAAAAGCAGCACCCTTGCCGGGTTTTACGTGCTGGAATTCGATTATCTGATAAACGCCGCCGTCCATTTCAAAAGTAACGCCGTTTCTGAAATCGCCTGCTGATACCATTTTTAAATCCTCCGTTTTAAGCCTCGGCGCACTTTTGCCGAAGCGCAATTTTAATCATATTTATTTTATAATATATCCGGTTGTTTTTCAAGTGTTTTTTAAAGGATTATAAGCTCTTTGGGGCAGTGGGTCATATTTTCCGCTCCGTTTTCGGTTATTACCGCAAAATCCTCTATTCTCACGCCGAATTTGCCCGGAACGTAAATTCCCGGCTCAACGGTTACCACATTGCCTTTTTTCAGGATAAATTCACTCGAAGGCGAAAGATTGGGCTTTTCGTGAATTTCCACGCCCACGCCGTGGCCGAGCGAATGCCCGAAATACTCGCCGTAGCCCGCGTTTTCTATAATATCGCGCGAAACTCTGTCGGCATCCTTGCCCGAAACGCCGGGTCTTATGAAGTCAAGACCTGCCTTTTGCGCTTCAAGAACGGTATTGTAAACCTTTTTCTGCTCGTCGCTTACCTTGCCTACGGCCACGGTTCTTGTCATATCGCTGTGGTAGCCGTCGTAAAGTGCGCCGTAGTCCATGGTAACAAAGTCGCCGACTTCGATTTTCTTATCCGTCGGAACGCCGTGCGGCATAGACGTATTTTTACCGCTTACGGCGATAGTTTCGAACGAAAGACCCTCGGCGCCGTGCGTCAGCATATAGTATTCGAGTCTGAGCGCAATCTCCTTTTCGGTAACGCCGGGCTTTATAAAGCCGCATATGTCATCGAATGCTCCCTCGGCGATTTTTTGTGCTTTCTTTATCTTTTCGATTTCGGACTCGGATTTTACCATACGGAGAGCGTCAATCATATTGTCAAGCTCGCCCGAAAAATCTATGCTTATGTCTTTAAGCGCATTCTCGAATTTCGCAAGCTCGGACACAGTCATACGCGACGCCTCAATGCCGACCTTTTCGGCACCGTTTGACTTAAAGAAATCATAGACCTGTGAAATTTCTCTCTTCTGAAGAGCGGTTTTACATTCCGTAACCTTGTTTTCGGCAGCCTCTATGTATCTGCTGTCGGTTATAAAAACGGCGTCGTCGCGCGTTACAAGCAAAAACCCGTCGGACGACGGAAATTCGGTGAAATAACGCCTGTTTTCGGGCGACACTATAAGCGCCGAATCAATATTCTCTGAATTTTTCAGCAAAAACTGCAATTCTTTAATCATCGTAAACACCATACCCATGTAATTTTTCAAATTCTTTTATTATAGGCTCCTCGCGCTTTGCCTTCCACGCATAATAATGCGGATAAAGACTCTTTGCAGGCATAGGGTCTATTCTGACGGCAATCGCGCCGCAGCGGTTTGCCGCCTTGATGTCGGAAAAAATCTGATCGCCGAGCATAGCGAGCTTCTCTATCGGCACGCCGAGCTTTGCGGCAGCTCTTAAGAGCCCCTTGGGCTTCGGCTTTGCAGCAACGCAAACATACGGCAGACCGAATTTTTTAGCTATCGGCCCGACTCTGAAAACCGTACCGTTTGAAATTATGATAACCGGTATCCCGGCTTTTCTCATTGTGTCAAGCCAATGCTCCACACCCTTTAAAAATTTAAAGGTTCCGTCCGGAGCTATGGTATTGTCAATATCAAGGCCTATTGCGCGTGCGCCCATTTTGCGTATATCCTCGGGCGTTACGTCAAGCACGCTGTGAAAGCGATATTTCGGCATAAGTTCGTTATCCATAATGCTCCTTAAATGGGATCTCCCTGTTTTTTCAAAAGAAAGGGCGGACAAAACCTTGTCCGCCTCTCAATTACTTATACTTTCTTTTACGAGCTGCTTCTGACTTCTTTTTTCTTTTAACAGAAGGCTTTTCGTAATGCTCTCTTTTACGAACTTCCTGAATTACGCCGTCACGAGAGGTCTGTCTTTTAAAGCGGCGAAGAGCGCTTTCCAAAGACTCATTTTCTTTAACTTTTACCTGACTCATTCTGATTCCCTCCCTTTATTCTGGGATACTGTGTAATTATAGCCCATTGAGAATTAACTGTCAAGAGCGATTTTACGTATATCAACATTTGTAATGTATAATGTCTATTTGTTTGCACGAACAGCCCCTAAAAAAATGAGGGCAAACAAAAAAATTGTCAATTTTCCTCAAAAAGTCGAAAATGTTAACAATTTGTTCACATTTCTGTGTGCGGTTTGCAATAATCGCTTGTTATTATAAGGCTGTACCAAACGAGAGAAGAACATTGTGGTGGATGTTTTAAGAACTCGTGCAGGTTATAAAAGCCAAAACCCATTACATTAAAGTTGCCCGGCGCAGAGCGTCGGGTCTTTTTTTGTCTGTTTCTTCCTGGCCTACATTATTTCATCGCTCACGCTCTCGGCTTCGCGCCTTATTGAGAGCGGACGCGCTTTTTTGCCGCACTCACCGTGCCGCATTTCGGCGAAATACTTTAATACTTATATAAAAAGCCGAAGAACCGCTGCCCGAAATAAAAATAAGCAAGCAAAAAGGACCGTTTTTACGCGGTCCTTTTTGCTTGCTAAGTGTCATTAAGTTGTATAAAAAGGGATTGGAATTGGTATATGTAAACCCGCTGACGCGGGGATTTGACGGTTTAATAAGGCGTTTGCCTTATCTTACTTCCATCGCATAGAGGCGAAGCATTTTACCGATCGTTTTCCACGACAACTTAGCGTCCTTAAGCTCGTTGATAAGCTGTATTTCGCATTCATAATCCTTAACGATCATTCTTAACAGCTCCTTTCGTTTCATCTTGACTGTATAGTACCACCGTTTGTAATTTTTGTCAAGACTTTTTGCACAAGTTTTTTAAATTATTTTTGTGCAACATTAAGATGTGCTTTACGGGTTTTTTGTGCATATAGTCAATTTTAAGTGTGCTTTTTTGACATTTTCGCCCTCTTGCAGCCTTTTCACTTCATTTTAGGTGAATTTGTATTCGCTTTTTTGCTTTTGTGTTTTCGTCAATTTGACAATAAAGTATATACCATATTTACCGATTAAATCCGCTCCGTTGCCGCATTTCGGGCAAGCGGCAGCCGATTCGCGGACGAGCGGACAGACAGGCGCCGACGCCGCACATACAATATTATGATTATTCCGACAATATTGTGCCGACGATATTACAAAAATTCCGAATTTTGCGTGGAGAGCGTGTGTGCGTTTAATTCGTGGCTTTTACCGCCGTTGTAATTCCAAATTTTTTCTTACAAAAAGCACTTGACAAACGCAAAAAACCGATTTAAAATACAAAATCGAAATTGAAATTGAAATTCAGTTTCGCTTTGTTTGGCAAAACGTGCAAAACGAAGCGGTTAAGACATCACGCACAAGATATAACGCGCAAAACTGATTGTTCGGGGGCGGAAAATTTGAGCTACAACACAAAGCAGAGCAAAATGGTATTTGACATACTGCTCGAAAACAAGGACCGTCATCTGACGGCGGACGAGATTTTTGAGAAGCTCAGAAAAAGCGGGGAGAGCGTCGGTAAAACAACGATTTACCGTCATCTTGAAAAGCTGTGCGCCTCGGGCGAAGTACGAAAATTCACAGGCGGCGACGGCGACAGCGCGTGCTATCAATACGCCGGCAAAAATGCCGAATGCCGCGAGCACTACCACCTCAAATGCACCGAATGCGGCAAGCTCATACACGCCGAATGCAAATTTTTGAGCGAGCTTTCCGCCCACATTTACAACGAACACGGTTTTAAGGTTGACGGTTCGCGCACGGTTTTATACGGAGTGTGCGGCGACTGTCTGAAAAAGGAAAGGCAGCTTCATAAATGACAATAGCTTTAGACGTAATCAAGGACACTCTTATTGACAGCCTCAAGACGCTTCCGTTTTTGTTTCTCGCATTTTTACTTTTGGAGGCTCTTGAGCACCACGCCGGCGAAAGGATTAACAACGCTCTTCGCTCTGCGGGCAAGGCAGGGCCGCTTTTGGGCTCGCTTCTCGGCTGTATTCCGCAATGCGGCTTTTCGGTTTTCGCCGCAAATTTATATTCGGGCGGCGTTATAACGCTCGGCACGCTTCTTGCGGTATTTCTTGCGACATCGGACGAGGCGCTTATAATACTCATTTCCGAGCCGTCACGAGGCAAGGACATACTGCTTCTTCTGCTGTTTAAAATAGTCATCGGCATTACTGCAGGTTACATTGTTGACCTGTTTGTAAAAAAGCACCCCGAAAAGGAAAAGCACGACATCGGCGACATATGTAAGGGGGAGCACTGCCACTGCGACGAGCACAAGGGAATTTTTGTACCGGCTCTCACACATACGCTGAAGGTTTTCGGTTTTTTGCTTGTTTTCACGCTTGCGCTGAATTTCGCCATTGAGCTTTTGGGCGCCGACAGACTTTCCGAAATACTTCTCGGCAACACCTTCTTCCAACCGCTTATAGCCGCATTGATAGGGCTTATTCCGAACTGCGCCGCCTCCGTGCTTTTAACGGAAATGTATCTCGGCGGAGCCTTGAGCTTTGCCTCGGTAATAGCAGGGCTTTGCTCCGGAGCGGGCATAGGTCTTATGGTGCTGTTCAGAACAAATAAAAAGCCCCGTGAAAATCTGAAAATTCTCGGACTGCTCTACGGAATTTCAGCGTTCTCGGGCGTTATAATCGAAATATTCACAAAGCTCATGGCTTAAGCGAGAGAGAACCTTAGAAGGAAAAAAATAAAGCACTGTACCGATTTCTCGGTACGGCGCTTTTTCTTATTCGTGTGCGAGTGCTCTTTGCAGCCAAATTTCGGCAATGTCCATTGCCGCATATAAACCTTTTTTCTCGCTCGTTTTAATGATGCGCTCTTTCATCGACGCATTGGGGTCCGTGCTCAAAAGCTGAACGGATACCTTGGAGGCAACCTCTGCCTTATCCTTATCGCCGACCTCTTTCTTTGCAAGGATTTGCATCATTATAACGTAGTCGTCCGCCATATCGCCATAGTAAATGGTGTTACCCTGACGAACAAGGGGTTTGCCCTTGTATGTGAGAAACTCTTTTTTCTCAGCCAAAACTTTCACCTCATTTATTTTCGCTTGATTTAAGATAGTTTTTGACAAGCGCCTGAAGCAGCTCGTCTCTGTCAAGGCGGCGAATAAGGCTGCGCGCATTGTTATGCGTGGTGATGTATGTCGGATCCTCGGACAAAATATATCCGACTATCTGACTTATCGGGTTATAGCCTTTTTCCTTGAGAGCATTGTAGACAGTGAGCATCGTCTGACGCATCTCCTCTTCACGCTCGTCTTTTATTGAAAACTGAATGGTTTTGTTCGGATCAAGCACTTTTGCCGCCTCCCTTGATAATCAAAATTATTATACACTAATGCGAGTAAAAATACAATACATTATGCTTAAAAACAGCCGTAAAAAGCTGTTTTGGCAAAAAACGCCTTGCGACGCGGCTTACAGTACCGTGTCTTTTCGGTTTATTTGTCCGCGTTTATATAGTCTTCTATAACCTGACCGTCCTGTATACGTATTACTCGGTGAGCATTTGCGGCTATTTCGTTGTCGTGGGTAATCAGTATAACCGTTCTGCCCTCGCGGTGCAGCTCATGAAGTATTCGCATAACCTCCGCTCCGGAGTGGCTGTCGAGGTTGCCGGTCGGCTCATCCGCCAAAATTATGGGCGGTTTTGCGGCTACGGCGCGGGCTATGGCAACTCTCTGCTGTTGGCCGCCCGACATCTGCTTCGGAAGATGGTTCATTCGCTTTTCAAGCCCGACACGCTTGAGCGCGTCCTCCGACAGAACGTGGCGCTGTGCCTTCGGCATACCGCGATACGCAAGCGGCAGTTCCACATTTTCCTGCGCGGTAAGGCTCGATATAAGATTGAAGCCCTGAAAAATAAAGCCTATCTCTTTGTTTCGTATCTCGCTCATCTCGTCGTCCGAGAGCTTTGACGTATTGTGCCCGTCAAGCTTATATTCGCCGCTTGTGGGAACGTCCAAAAGACCGAGCATATTCATAAACGTCGATTTGCCCGAGCCCGAATGGCCGATAATGGCGACAAATTCGCCGCGGTCAATCGTCAGCGACACACCGTCAAGCGCGCGAACCTCGTTTTCGCCCGGATTGTATATCTTGTATAAGTCTTTGACTTCTATAAGCGCCATTAAAAGCACCGCCTTTATTTGATGTTTAAATTTTAAAACATAAAAAAATATAAATCAATGTATAAATTATGAATTTTTACCCGTTTGACGGCAAAAATAGCTTTGAAAGGACTGAAATATATGACTACGGGCAAGGAATACGGCAAAATGACAAAAAGTGCGTCTCCGCCGTCTCCGAAAATCAAAAATATAATTAACGCCTTTTGGACGGGCGGACTTATTTGCACCATCGGTCAGGCTCTTAACACCCTTTATACCGAAGCGGGATTTTCCGAGGACGAAGTGAACGCCGGAGTTTCGGTGACACTTATAGTTACAGCCGCCTGTCTTACGGGACTCGGCGTTTATGACAAAATAGCAAAGGTTGCCGGTGCGGGTACAATAGTGCCTATAACGGGCTTCGCAAATTCGATAGTATCACCGGCCATGGAATTCAGCGCCGAGGGCAAAATACTCGGCACGGGCGCAAAGCTGTTTTCTCTCGCCGGTCCGGTTATAGCCTACGGCACGCTTGCGGCTTTTATTTACGGAATAATCTGCTACTGCTTTAAGCTTTATTGAGGTGAGTTTATGGCTGAAAGACTCGGAAAATACACTATTGTTCTCAATTCGCACCCCTCGGTAACGGGCTATGCGGCCGTAGTCGGCAAAACCGAGGGCGAGGGGCCGCTCAAGGACGAGTTCGACTTTGTTTTTGAGGATGATACGCTCGGCGAGGCTTCGTTTGAAAAAGCGGAGAGCGCACTCCAAAAAGAGGCCGTGACGCGCGCATTATCAAAAGCCGGGAAAACGCCCGACGAAGTGGATTTTTCTCTTGCCGGCGACCTTTTGAACCAATGCATAGGCTCGTCGTTCGGTCTGCGATCGCTCAATATGCCTTTTATAGGGCTTTACGGAGCGTGCTCCACCATGGCTCTGTCTCTCGGGCTTGCCTCGATGCTTGTTGACTGCGGCGCGGCAAGGGTCACAGTTGCGTCAACATCGAGCCACTTCTGCTCGGCGGAACGTCAGTTCAGGCTCCCGCTCGAATACGGCGGACAGCGCACACCCACCTCGCAGCGCACCGCCACGGCGGCAGGGGCAAGCGTAGTCGAGAGAAGGCAAAGCGGCAAGCCGGCGGTTGACGCCGTTACCATCGGCAGGATAACCGATCTCGGCATAAAGGACGCAAACAATATGGGAGCCGCCATGGCACCCGCCGCTGCAAATACAATAGCCGATTTTCTTAAAGATACCTCTTCTTCGCCGTCCGACTTTGATATGATATTGACGGGCGACCTCGGCAAGGTCGGGTCAAGGCTTTTGTGCGAGCTTCTGCAAAAGGATCGCGGAATCGATATAGAGAGCGTTCACGCGGACTGCGGATTGCTCCTGTACGACGCCGAAAAGCAGGATGTTCACGCAGGCGGCTCCGGCTGCGGCTGCGGTGCCTCGATTTTAAATTCGTATATTATGCGGCGGCTCGAAAGCGGCGAGCTGTCGCGCGTTCTCTTTGTCGCCACGGGCGCGCTGATGTCGCCTACTTCCTCGCTGCAGGGCGAGAGTATACCGTCAATAGCCCATGCCGTTCTTTTATCTAAACCGATGTGAAAGGAATAAAACCAATATGGATATGAATATAATTAAACGCGATATAGGCCTTATGTGCGCGGCGCAAAAGCTTCTTAATTTTTTCTGTATAATGAAAACGGCACTGACTGTTGCGACAATAGCCTTTTCCGTTTTAGAATCGGTAAATATGCTCAAAAATCTGAAAAATCGGGCATAAAACCGAAAACCCGCGGGCGGTAATCATACCGCTCACGGGTTGTTTTTTGGCACTTCGTCAAATATTCTTTTTTACAAATATGCGTCTGAGCGCATAGAATACAGCGGTAACGACCGCAACGGCCGCAGCGGCAAAAACAAACGCCCAAAGAGTGTCCGTCATAAATCCGCTCGCAAAGCTGTAAAGCGATTTTGTACCGATGTTTATTCTTGTGCCTACTCCGCCTATAATCGCGGCAAGCGGTGCCGCAAGAAGCATAAGCGCGGTACCCGAAAACGCATAAATATAATATCTGTACACGTTTTTGCGCTTTTTATACGACATACGAAGCACGAGCCCCGCAATCAGCGAAAGCGTAACCGCTATAATCGCGGCATAGTCGGCATAAGGGTTGTAGCGTTTGAGCATATTGCCGGCGGATTTGAAATACGAATTTGAAAACAGCGATACATAGGAATTATAGAGGTCTCCGAATTGCACCGCCATATCCTTTATATTGTTTTTGAGCTCGCCGTCCACCGCAAAGCCCTTTTCGGCGGCGTATTCCAAGAGTCTCGTTTCAAGCTCGCTTTGTATATCGGAGGTATCAATCGAGTCCTTGACCTCGCCGTTATAAAAATCGGTAATTACGGCTTTTGTGTCCTCGTCGATACGGTCGGGAGTGATGATGTTTTCAAACACGGAATCAAAAAAGCTCTCGTCAACATTACCAGCACTGCCGTATGAGACGAACTGCTCCTTAAGCTCGGAATGCAGAGCCTCCGCATAGTCTGAACGCTTCTCGACCCCGACAAGGAATGAGGGGCTGAGCACCGTGAATTTAAACACAAGGCACATCACAAAAAGGCACGAAAAGAACGAGAGCAGAAACGAAACCACTCCGCAGAGCACGCGCCGCATGGCTTTTGAATTTTTAGTCATATCACGCGCCTCCTCATTCGTACATATTCACGTGCGGCCCCGACACCTTTTCGCAGTACGCTATAAAGCGGTACGGAGTGAGCGATAAAGTGTTGTTGGGGTAACAGGTATATAGTATCAGCGTCTCCTTGTCGCCGTTGAGCGCGGCGCGGTAAGAGCTGTCTGTGTCTACGTTTATTACGTTTGTGAGGTATACGCGGTAAACAAAGTTACCGTAGGTGGTACTCAAATTTACAAGCGCACCCGTCTGCACATCTTGAAGCGAGTGAAAATAAGTATTGTTGTGGGCACCTATAAGCACGCCTCTGCCGCAGCCCGGAATATGGCTGTAATACGACATACACGCACCTTTTTTAAGCAGCGAGGTATCGTCGCCGAAAATAACATCCGTGTCAATATCCGTCCCCTCAACAGTTATATGACCGAAATGGTCACCGTAAGACGGAAATGTTATATCACCCGATGTAAGATAACCGTTATCCACACCGCTGCCACCATTAAAAGCACTGTTTTCCCCGGGCTCGACAATGGTGTTGACGTTCGCATTGGAAAATGCGAGCTCGTAAATCGAGACAAGGGGGCTGAGTATTGGAGTGAGGCATATAAAAAACAGCAAATAGCCTATAAGTAAAAAAACTATCGGAAGAATTATAAAACTCTTCCGATAGCTCTTCTTACTCCGATTAGTACCGGAATCAGTCATCTGAATCCTTGCGGAACTTCTTAACTGCTACGCCTGCAGCCGAAAGAACAGCTACTGCAGCAAGACCGCAGAATGCAGCTGAAGTGAAGTCGGCGCCGGTCTTAGCGATAGTGCCGCCCTGACCGCCCTTGCTGTAAGTAACAGCCGGATGGAGCTTAGCAACTACCTTACCCTCTGAATCGAGGATAGTGAGAAGGCCGTGATCAGCATCTGCAAGCGAACCCGAAGCGGTTACGCTGTAACCTACAACGCCGAGAGCTTTGTTAGCATAAGCGAGAAGGGCGTTTGTTGCTTTCTTCTCGGTGATGTCTGAAAGCTTAACAAGGTTGTTGGCTTTGCAGTATTCAAGAGCTTCGTCGAGAATGCCCTTGATCTGGTTGTACTGATCTTCAGTGAGATCAACGGTAGAGAAAATGTTCTCAAGAGCAGTTACATACTCATCGGGAACACTGATTGTAGTGCCGTCAACAACGTATGCGGTTTTAACATACGTGATGAGTTTTTCCTCATAAGTGTTGATGCCGGTTGCGGCAAATGCCGGAACTGCCATGCAAATGAGAAGGGCCGCTACAACCAAGAGGCTAGCCATTTTCTTCATGTAGGAACTCTCCCTTTGAAAAAATTTTTCATTACCGGACAGTGATAGCTATAATATCCAGTAAAGAATTATAGTTATTGTAGCACACAAAACGTCTTTTGTAAACACCTTTTTAAAAAAAGAGCCCGCCGGCCTCAGCCGTCGAGCTCTTTAAATACTGCAATATCGCTTGATTACAGCTCAGCGAAATACTTAATGGTTCTTACCATCTGGCTTGTGTAGCTGTTCTCGTTATCATACCAAGAAACAACCTGTACTTCGTACTGATCATCAGATACCTGGTTAACCATTGTCTGTGTAGCGTCGAATAAAGAACCAAATCTCATTCCAACGATATCAGAAGATACGATTTCGTCTTCGTTGTATCCGAAAGACTCGTTAGCTGCTGCTTTCATAGCTGCATTGATATCTTCTTTTGTAACACCAGCTTTTTTAACAACTGCTGTTAAAATTGTTGTAGAACCTGTTGGGGTTGGTACACGCTGTGCAGATCCGATTAATTTTCCGTTTAATTCTGGGATAACTAATCCGATAGCTTTTGCAGCACCTGTGCTGTTAGGAACGATGTTAACTGCTGCTGCACGGGATCTTCTTAAATCACCTTTTCTCTGTGGTCCGTCAAGAGTCATCTGATCACCTGTGTAAGCATGGATTGTTACCATGATACCAGACTGGATTGGTGCATATTTGTTTAATGCATCAGCCATAGGTGCTAAGCAGTTTGTTGTACAAGAAGCTGCAGAAATAATTGTATCTGTTGGTTTTAATGTTTTATGGTTTGTGTTGTAAACGATTGTTGGAAGATCGTTACCAGCTGGAGCGGAGATAACAACTTTTCTTGCTCCTGCATTGATATGAGCCTGAGCTTTCTCTTTGCTTGTGTAGAATCCAGAACACTCTAATACAACGTCAACTTTTAATTCACCCCATGGGCAGTTGTTTGCATCTGGGAATGCGTAGATTTTGATTTCTTTTCCGCAAACGATGATAGAATCATCTGTGTAAGATACTTCATCAGCGTGCTCATATTTTCCCTGAGAAGAATCATATTTTAACAAGTGTGCTAACATCTTAGGGCTTGTTAAATCATTGATTGCTACTACTTCATATCCTTCTGCTCCGAACATCTGTCTGAAAGCAAGACGACCAATACGGCCAAATCCATTAATTGCTACTCTTACTGCCATTTTAAATTCCTCCTAGAATTGTATAAAATATACTTTTGGAAAACTATTGTTCCCAAGCTTCCTTTATTTTAACCAATTTCTGTATAAAGTTCAAGTGTTTTTCATGAGTTTGTTAAATTTTTCACTATATTTGTTTTTCGACTATGTTTTTCATTCACTTTGTACAAAATCACGTACAATCTATTCCATTTTCTTGTAAAATAAGTTATATTAGATATCAGATTAATGCATGATACAGGCGTTTTATTATAACTTAGCCGCTGTATTTTTAGAAATTTTTAATTATTAATTTTACTAATAATTTTTTCACGGAAAGGAATATAGATTTTATGGAAACCAAATTTTCGCATTATCGGCTCTGGGACACACACATGCACAGCCAGTTTTCCGGGGACAGTGAAGCCCCGCAGGAAGAAATGATCTCTTCTGCTATTGAAAAAGGACTTGCCGGGATCTGCTTTACAGATCATCTTGATATTGATTATCCTGAGGAGCCGGATATTTTTCTTCTCGATCTGCCAAATTATACTTCGTCCGTACTTGCCTATCAGGAAAAATATGCCGCAAAGCTTCCGGTACGCCTCGGCATTGAGCTTGGCTTACAGCCGCATCTAGCTGCGCTGTACACAGATATTTTATCGCAGTATCCATTTGATTTTGTCATAGGTTCCTCCCATGTTGTGCATGGATTTGATCCGTATTATGCGGCTTTTTATGAAAAACGGACAGAGAAAGCCGCCTACCGCGAATATTTTGAATCCATTCTTGAAAATATAGAAAGTTACCATGATTTCGACGTATACGGACACCTCGACTATGTTGTCCGCTACGGTCCGACTTCCAATGAAAATTATGACTGGAGAGAATATCAGGATGTGATCGATGAGATTTTACGAAAACTTGTCTCCCTCGGAAAAGGGATCGAGCTGAACACCGGCGGCTTCAAGTACGGTCTTGGCCACCCAAATCCAACTGAGGAGATCATCCGGCGTTACCGGGAACTTGGCGGCGATATCATCACGATCGGTGCCGACGCCCACAAACCGGAACATGTTGCATTTGATTTTGCAAAAGTTCCTTCTATATTAAAAGACGCCGGCTTTGATTACTTTACGGTGTTCCGGGAGAGAAAGCCGGAGTTTGTGAGGATTGAATAGAAAAAGTGGCGGTGTAAAATCCGCCATTTATTCTAATTCCAGATTCCACTATCTGCAATCTTTTTTATGCTTTGAATAACTGTATCGTAGGTTTCTAGCACAAATAGCAAGCCTAATGTTATTTCCTCATAATCTTTTTTATAAGTCTCTTTTTCTATAATTTCATATAAAATATCCGTCACACATACATTTTCTTTTGCTGATGGACAAACTGCTAATGTTGAACGCTGTTTTCTTACTTCATCATGATGCAAATTCATAAATCATTCCCCATTCGATCAATTTCTTTGCCGTTGCACCAGTTAATGCCGGAATCACTTCCGACAACTGATCTTTCGTAAAACATTTCTTTCTCACATAAGAAATCAATATATCTATTGTCTCATGAATTGACAGCTCCGTGTACTTTTCTGCCTGCCAAATACTGTCAAGTAACTGTAGAAGATCAGCATTCGAATCTGAAACCATAATCGGAGCCTTTTTTATTCTAACTCTTTCACTTCCCACTGTTATAGTACGGCCATTCGTCGCCTCACGATTTGTAACCACTTCAATCACCGCTGGCATCTGCGTTGTTAATCCTAACTGATTGGCAAATGATTCTCCTGTGACATACCCATAAATCTCTGATTTACTTTGTATATATTTGCGCATAATAACCAGCGACGGATCAAGATAACTCTTCCCAAGTAATCCGTCACGCTTTGGAATATAATAGATTCCATTATCATACCGTTCCAAAAAACCATTAGCAACAAGTCGTTTCACGGCCTGCCGAACTGCATTTTCAGACAATCCCTGAATTGTCAAGTCATTCAAAAAAATAGGTTCATTATATCCATAATTTTCCATCAGATAAGTTTTTAACATTTTCTCACCTCTTTTTAAGAGAGTACCATATTTATATATATTATGTCAATATCTGTGTCATTTTATTATAAAATTACGATTATCCATATGTTCTGAATCATATTTGTTATTAATTTCCATATCCCCCTATGTCCTAATTAGTGGCCAGTAATAATAATCCTCATAAATATCAAACGCAGTAATGATATCCATTATTTTTGTAATAACATCCTCTAAAGTTGATCCATGCTGTTGAATCTTTTGTATGAATTCTTCTTGTTCCATATGCCGTTATTAATTCTTCCAGACTTTTATGATATTCTTCTTGCTCACCAAAAACTTCATTCAGTTTACAGATCGTATTTTCCAATTCTGAAAAAAAATTTATTTTCTTTTTTTAACGTTGCAGTGTCTTATTTCTTGACCACTTTTCTTCCAAGAGTTTTTCTTCATATGCCCTTTCAATCGTATCTACCCGATGCAATTTAGCCTCAATGAATTCCGGGTAAATATCAAATGTAACAGGCATTTATTCCACATAAATGCCATTCTCTCCAACATGTATGATTCCATCATACTGCGAAAGGCTTTCTTCTCTTGTATCATGTGTAACGACTAAAACGGTTTTTCCTTCAAACTCTTTTCCTGTAAACAGATAATGTTCTACTGCCGATTTCATTTTTGCATCCATTGCAGAAAACGGCTCATCGAGAAGTATCACCTCTGCATTTTTTGCTGCCATACGCAAAAATGCGACTGCCTGTTTTTCCCCTCCACTAAAACGCTGACATTCTTTTTCTTTTCTGTTGAATATCCCTTCAAAAAATTCCGGCCAGATATTCTTTCCTACGCTGTCGATCCCATCCATTGGATAAGAATGAAAAACGGTTATATTATCTACGATCCCCGCTCTGTAAATATGTTCGTTCTGATCCGTATAGGATATCAATTCAGAAATGTCATAGTTTCTGATATCTTCTCCATCTAATCTGATAACGCCGGAACTGTTTTTTTCATACCCCATAATAAGTTTGAACAAGGTTGATTTTCCTGCTCCGCTGTGTCCGACAACAGCATACTTCATGCCTTTTTTTATTGTTAAATTTATATTTTCCAATGCAAAACTTTTCCTTTTGAATGTCACATTTTCGAATGTTATATCTGAATTTAATTTTTTCTTTCGTGGCAGGACTGTGACATGCGTATCCTGCGTATAAGCTAATACTTTTTTCTTCACGTCCTTCATGGACTGTATTGCCGTGAAATTATAGAGGACAGTGTCGATCGGTTCGATGAAAGAAGATACATAACTAAGTGTGGCAACTCCGACTCCCACTGTGATCTCATGCTTATAAAAAAGAACTGCCACCACTGCAAATGTAAATATTTTCACGAATTTAGTCGTTAATTCACTCACGCCTAATACCATGCTCTTCTTTTTCCCATACTGATACCGCTTTTCTGCTGTTTCATTTAAAACGTGTTCATGCTTATCAAGTATTTTTCCTACCGTCATCTGATTAATAACACGAAAACCTTCCAATAAATCCGTAATCTCTGTAACGTACTCCGCCATCTGTTCCTGATATGTACTTCTTGCGTCAGTCAGCGATTTTCCTATCATTCTCGGTATCAGGATCGCAAATATCGAAGTCAGAATTATCACCAGCGCAATCCTCCAGTCAACTCCGAAAAACAGCACGACACCATACACAATTATCATGTTTACGCAGCGTATGATACTGATAACCGGCTCCAGATAATCCTGCTCTAACGCTGTAATATCATTTCCCTGTAAGGAAACATATTCGCCATCACGATCTTTTTGAGAGGGCTTTGCAGCCCATAATCAAACAGCCATTGTTGAAGCAACGGTGAAAAAGCCAGACAGATAACACCTGCCAAATCCCATAAAATCTGGGCGATAATATATTTTTTTGTTTTATATATATACGTGTTCAATGTTTTTCTCCTTCTAAACCCTGGCTCTGATCTCTGCTTTTTCACATGCCATCGATGATGCTTATACTCACTTCCTTTAATAATGCCATAATGCTCTATATCGTGTCAATTCAATATTAATCCCAATTCATGATCGCACCATTTCTACATCTTCTGCAACCGTATCAGTTTCCCCTTGTCCAAGTGTTTTGGAAAAAAACATGCACACAGTCACGATCAGTGCCAGCACACCGGAAGTAATAAATATTGCTGATGTATCCACATATGCAACAACGATACTCACCAGAAACGATGCCACAGGCATAGATGCTGCACCTGCCGCGGTTGTAATGCCGGATATTCTGGCAAGGTAGTCTGTGCGGATTCTTTTTACTGCAAACACACTCAAATGCGAATTTACCAATGCCACCGTATATCCCAGAATAAAACTAAATACTGCGGTAAACGCACAAACCAAAATCTGGCTTGTATAAAGCGGTCTGCATACCGGGAGCATAATATAAAACAAAGCAATTCCAAGACCACTCGCAATCCAAAGTCCCTTTCCCGGAATAATACGCTGTACCATTGGATAAGTGACGGAGCCAAAAAGCATACCTACGGTTATGGAGATTCCAAGAATCGATAATATCTCCGCTCCACCGCCCAATACATCACCGGCAAAAGGTGCCTGTAAACTATTCAATGGAACTAAAATTGCATTCAAGAAAACTGCCAAAAGTAAAAAAATGCGGATCATTGCATCTTTTTTCACATAAGAAAATCCATCTGCCAGATCTTTCACATACGCCTTGCGGTCAAATTTCTGCTTGACAAGCCCCTGCTCTTTTGTATTCACAAATACAATAATCAGTGCGGACAGCAAAAAAGTTGTCATATCCACGTAAATCGCACCGGAAGTTCCAATTACAGCTATAATTGCCGCTGCAACAGCCGTTCCGATTAATTCTACCATACTTGACAAGGTTGTCGATAACGATATTCCATATTCATAGTATTCTTTTTCCAGCACCTTTGGCGTCAATGCAGCACTTGCCGGTCCCCGGAATGCCTCTACCGTAGAAATCGTCAAAGTTGTAACCAACAGCATCCATGCCTGTAAAAATCCGAACAGATACCCGGTTGCCACAAATGCAACACAGACCGCACGTATCAAATCCGTGACAATCATGATCGTTTTCTTTTTCTGTCCCTCTACCCATGCTCCGGCTAACGGCGTAATAATAATAGATGGCAGTTTATTCACGCCGTAAATGATTGCTGACCATGCGGCATTTCCTGTGATCTCATAGACAATCCATGTAGACGCGATCGCGTCAATGGAATCCCCGAACCGGTTGATCAATGCTGCTATCATAATTTTCATGTACTCGGTCTGCCGAAAGATATCACGGTAGCCGACCTTACTTTCCTGTTTCATACAACACTTTTTATTCCTTTCTTCTTTTCGCCTTTTTTCATTATACAAGTTCCGCACAAATTTGTAATATAAGTAACCAGAAACTAAAAAGTTTCCATTTATGTATATATCAAATTAATTGATATACATTGTCTTTTTCTTCTTCCCGCTATATAATTTATTTCAAAATATACGTTGATTAGAGGTTATTACAAATGAGTGTCAGAAATGCAGGAAAAACAATCCGCGAAGCACGGATCAAAGCGGGGTTAACACAGGAACAGTTATCCGAAGGGGTATGTTCTGTTCTCTCTCTTTCAAGAATCGAAAATGGTTCCGCCGGTGTCAGTCCTGTCACATTTCAAGCACTTATGGCTCATGCGGGTGCTCCCTGCGAAGTTTACCCGATCTTTGCAAGCAGAACAGACTTTGACTGTTTCTATACCCTCAATCGTGCGCGCTTCTATCTGGGTTCCTGGCAGTTAAGTCAGGCATATGAGGAATTAAATAAGCTGGAAGAATGGAACTTTGCAGATAACAAACTCTATTATCAGGAATATCTTTATTTAAACGGTCAGATTCAGGTGTGCTCTGGCTGTGCAGACCATCATGCCCTTTATGACCTTTTTTCTTCCGCGCTCCATATAACACGTCCTGAAATTGACTATTCAGATTTTCATCATCTTTTATTATCTATTGTTGAAATCGAACTGCTTATTGGAGTTGCACAGGAATTACTTTATCTGGGAAAAAGCGATCTTTGTTATAACATCTGTTCACAAATTGCTTCCTATCTTGCAAACGCTGAAATCGATTACCTGAAAAAAGATTCTTTATATGCACAATACGCCATTGTCTACACAAAATATTTATTAGAAATGAAAGATTACAACGAGGCTCTTTCCATAGCAGACAGTAACCGCCACAAAATGGTACAGAATTCTGATGATTCCGCTTTATTGGAATTAACTTTTCTGACTTCTCTGGGTTACTATTATACTGGCGAAATTGAAACTGCCTACACCTATTTTAAGAATACCTTTTATGCGGCTCATTCCATTGAAAGCTGCTATGCCACCATTTGCAGAAACTATGTTTTAAGCAGACATCTGTTTTCACTAGATGATTACCTGGCACAAATGGATGATATTCCTCTGATTATTTTTCCAATCAAAAAAGCCATAAACACCTCTGATTTAACAGATGGTACTTATGACTTTTTCTCCCCTGACATTTTAACAATTGGCAGATTAATTCATGACCTTCGTACCGAACAGAGTATTTCACAGATTGTATTATGTCAGGGATTATGTTCGAAATCCAAGCTTTCAAAAATTGAAAATGACACCCTGCAGCCAGATATCTTTTTAACAGAGGCTTTATTACAGCGGCTTGGCAGATCAGAACGCGGTTTTACTTTCTGGGGAAGCGAACGTGAAAGTAAAATCTATGAATTAAAATTTAAGTTAATGCATACTCCAAAATATCAGATTGATACCGTGTCACTGCATTTAAGCCAATTAGGTTCTGTACTTACTCAAAAAGATGTTTTACCAAAACAATTATTTGATTTAAGTTACGCAATAAACAGTACACTATCTTCTCAGGAAAAAATAAAAATTTTGTCAAATGCATTATCATACACTCTGCCAGATTTTGATATACATCTTATTTATAATTATCGATTATCATGGGCAGAACTTTCACTCTTAACAAATATTGCTATTAACTATCAATCAATTGACCCAAATAAAAGTATTTTATATTTTTCTAAAATTCTTGACTATTGCGGATTAAATTCATTTGATATTTGTTTTACAGCCACTTTTCTTTCGCCTGTTTTGACATTTTTTTGCACAAATTTGTACATAGACAAACATTTTTACAAATTATTAGATTTATTCTCCGAAAAATATTTTAGTGCTCAAAAGAAAGTCTTATGCAATTTAGGATACTTCTTTTTTTATTATGCGCAGGCTCTTGGAGAAGTTCACAACTATACTATGGTAAAATGTTATGGTCATTATGCCTGCGCTATTCAGGAGCTTTATGAAACTAAACCAAATTCCGATGTTCTAAAAGAATACTTATTGAAAGATTTTGATATCACTCTGGTTTAGGCAATCCATTGAACCCCATCAATTACAGTTTCTCCATAAGGCACAATCCCATCACTGCTTACTCCACCAAACAATGTAAGCAGTGAACAGGCAAGCATCATTCCTGCAACCATCTTTTTGATTTTGTTTTTCAGATTTTTCTTCATGTTTTTCTCTCCTCTTCATTTGTTTTTCTTCTCCATTTTATCTGCCTCCACCAAAAAAGAACATTACATAAACGGAAACTTTTTTGGTTCCATTTATGTAATGTTCCTTTTTGTTTTCTGCTTTTATTTACCTTGCATCTCATGTTCGCCATCATGAAAACCTTATTTTCCTGCGACCGCTACCCCATGAAATTCGACCGCAAATGGTCCGTCATAATCTTTATCTTTATAACGCTCGGTGGAAAATGCCATATCTTTCTGTAATTCCAACAGATTGCCGCTGACGGAACCTCCGGTTACCGGTGTCACTTTCTCACCGTCAGAAAGATATGCCAGACGGATCTCGCCGCCAAAATATCCGCTTAAGCTATCCATGGAGAAGTCAGAAAAACTTACCACATAAAGGTATGGTTCTTTTTTCATCTCCTCAAAAGCTTTTGTGCCATTATCCAGTTTTACCGCACTGTAGATTCCGGTCGGCTCGACACCTAAATAGTATGCAAACCGGGCATTTCCATGAATTGCCTTCAGTTCTCCCTCTTTTAATAGTGTAAGATCTTTCATCGGGATTCCCTCACTTGAATAAGGATTGGATGCATGGAGCGTGATATTTAATTTTTCTCCCTGCACTTTTTCTCCCTGCACATCCATTCCTGCCTGATAGTTAGAATAACCCGGATAGACCATGCCGGAGGATGACCGGTCCATGTAAAAATCGATCAGTGTGCGCACATTTTTTTCGGAAAGAAGCAGCTTATAGTTTCCTTTTTCCGGTGCTTCTGTCGCCCTTGCCCTGTCGCATACCCGTTCCAATGCTTCTTTTGCCTGTGCCGTCAGTGCCTCTGTGTCAAGATCATCATATGCGAACTCCTGATACTGCTCGACATCCTGTGGTGTAATACACTGTACGACAAACTCTCCGTTCACACTGTTTTTTTCATAGGAAACATCAATACCCTCTGAATTGTAAATCGCAGTCGTCGTTTTTTCCATGAAAAACTCAGCCGTATTGATAAATGCATCTTCCTGCACATCCACACAGTAAAGTGCTTTTACAAATGCATCTCCGATCTCCTCAAGGCTTTTTCCACAAAGTGTGCTTTTTACCTGCACTTTATCCTCTTTTTTCCCTTTTGGAAGTTCAAAAAATGGATTTTTTACAAAGGAAGCTGCGTAATAAGCACCTTTTACCGCTTCATCTACTTCCTCCTGTGTCATCTCCGGAAAAATGTTGATGTTTGCAGAACCACGCATTTTCTTTCCGTCTGTCTCAAAATCACGGTAAATGGTAACCGCAGACACCGCATCCTGTTTCATCCTGCGCATATCAAGTTCTTTTTTTATAAAATAAAGTTCTGCACCCTCGACTGTTTTCTCTGTCACAAGATAGGTTTCTATCTGAAATTTCCGAATTGCCTGTAATATTTTTTCACGCATCTGTCTCTCTCCTTTTTACCCTAATCTGATTCTGGCTTTGATATATGGACCGCCGTCAGATACTTTTACCCACTCTTTGTGTCCTTTTCCACAATAACCGGTTCCTGCGAGTTTGCACTCGTCTGACATCATGGAAATGGATTTTAATAAGTCCGGTACATATCCGGTCAGTACGATCGGAGAAAATACTTTTCCGGTAAATTTACCGTCTTTGATTTCTCTTGCAATGTCAACTAAGCACTGGATTCCCCAGTTTTTCGGATCTTCCATGCCGCTGCTTGCATTTTCCAGATAAAATCCATAGGAAATAGAGGCAATCATATCTTCCACTTTATCTGTGCCCGGCTCAAAGAATGTATTTGTCATCCGCGTGTACGCTTTGTGGCTGTTCTTTTCCCTTCTTCCGTTTCCGGTCGGTTTTGTGCCAAGTGCCATAGCAGCCTGTGCATCACAGATTCCGGTCTTTAAGATTCCTTTTTCAATGATGACGGTATCCTGCGCAAGTGTTCCCTCATCATCAAAAAAGAAAGTTGCGGTCTCAGATGCTGCTGCAGCACCGTCATGCATGGTAACTAACGGGGATGCCACATATTCGCCAATGTATTTTTCTGCCAGCGCACGTTTTTTCACAAACATATCCATCTCAACACCGTGTCCGAATGCTTCATGCACGATCATGCCTGTGACATCCGGTGCACAGATGCAGTCATACTCGCCCGGTGTGATTGGTTCACTTGTGGCAAGATCATTGAGTTTCTGCACTAATGGTGGGATTTTTGTTTCCATGTCATCTAAAATTTCCATTCCGCCACAGCCGGAGCAGCTGTCAAATGCCATCTTCATCTCCTCGCCCTTCGGGATCAGTCCCATGATCATGCCGTTTGTCCACATGACGTTCTGCGTCATGTCTTTGTTTGGAGATAAAAATAATTTGTGATAAATCTGGTAAACGCATGCTGTCTTGATCTCAACGATTTTTTCATCCTGTGCCATTGCTTTTTCACGCACTGCGCCAAGGCGTTTTACGATCTCCTCATCGCCTAATTCTTCCGGCAAAACTTCATAGTCAGTGCTTTTTTCAAAATGATATGCTTCGTCCGGAATTTCTGGATACTGTTTCACTTTCATGTCATCCGGAAGCTTTTTTGCCCACGGCATCACATGATTTTTTACTTCCTCTGCAATGGTGTCAATCTCATTCTCATCAATGTGGCTGAACGCATATTCTCCATAGCTCTCGCCGTCATATACTTTTGCCACATAGCCTAACTCCACAAACATGTTCTCCGTAATGCTGATTCCCTGTTTTGAAATGGTGTACTGTTTGCCTTTTGAATCTGTCATCAGAATGGATGCATACGAATATGTCTGCAGCAATCTATCTAATAATTGTTTCAGGATCGGTTTTTTCTGTTCGATCAGTCTGCTGGATGTAACCTTCATTCCTTTTCCCTTTACCTTTCATGTTTTCGTTGTCCTTATCGACTATCTCAGTATAGAAAATGGTGTTATATTTGTAAATAGCTTTCATGTAAGTGGTAAAGTTTGTACCGTAAGACGTAAAAAAAGACCTTGCAGAGTTTATACACTCCACAAAGTCTTTTTCATCTTTTATAAATAATATTGCCTGTTTTATTTGAAGTAAGCCACACCGGATTCAAAGATCTTAATATCCTGCTCTCCGTAAATATTCATCGCAACACTTCTGTCACGTCTCTCGGAGTGAGCCATCTTGCCAAGTACACGTCCATCCGGGCTTGTGATACCTTCTATCGCCATGTAGGAACCGTTGACATTCCATTCTTCATCCATGGTCGGAACACCGGCTTCATTCACATACTGGGTAGCAACCTGTCCGTTTGCAAAGAGCTTGTCTAACCACTCCTGTGGTGCTACGAAACGACCTTCACCATGGGAAGCCGGATTGCAATATACTTTTCCAAGCTCTGCACCCTGTAACCATGGGGACTTGTTGGAAACAACTTTTGTGTAAACCATTTTGCTCACATGACGTCCGATGGTGTTGTATGTCAGAGTCGGTGACTCTGCTGACTGTGGACAGATCTCTCCGTAAGGAACTAATCCTAATTTGATCAGTGCCTGGAATCCGTTACAGATACCAAGTGCAAGTCCGTCTCTCTCATTTAACAGCTTCATGACTGCTTCTGTCATCTTTGCATTGCGGAATGCAGTCGCAAAGAATTTTGCAGATCCATCCGGTTCGTCACCAGCGGAGAATCCACCCGGGAACATGATGATCTGGGACTGTTCGATTGCTTTTACAAACTCATCTACGGATTCACGGATATCGTTTGCATTCATGTTTTTGAATACCTTTACGATCGTATTGGCACCTGCACGCTCAAATGCGTCTGCACTGTCGTACTCGCAGTTAGTTCCCGGAAATACCGGGATGAATACAGTTGGTTTTGCCACTTTGTTTTTGCATACATAAATGCTGTCCGCTTTGTATAATCCTGTTTTAACTTCATCCTTATTCTCTGTTGCACGGGTTGGGAAAACTTTTTCTAATGTAGCTGTCCATGCGTGTAATGCTTCCTCCATGGAAATTCTCATATCACCGTAAATAAAGCTTTCTTCCTCATTTACCCATCCGACAAGTGCTTCGTATCCTGCAAGTCCTGCTGCATCGAATGCTGCTTTTACCTCTGCAACTTTTTCAGCCGGAACTTCTGCCACAATGTTACCGAATCCCGGAGCGAATAATGTTTCTTTGGAAACATCTTCATTTACTGTAACACCGAGCTTGTTACCGAATGCCATTTTGCTGACTGCTGCTGCAAGTCCTTTTCCGTCAAGTGCATAAGCGGATACGATCACGCCAGCCTGGATCAGTGCATGGATGGTATCGTATAATTTCATGACCTGTGCGTAATCCGGAAGGTCAAATTCATCTTTTTTAATTGTAAACAGTACTAACTGGTCTCCCACTGCTTTTAATTCCGGTGTGATGATATCTTTTTCTTTTGCGATATCCACAGCGAAGGAAACAAGTGTTGGTGGAACATCAATATCATTGAAGGTTCCGGACATGGAATCTTTTCCACCGATAGATGGAAGTCCGAAGCCGATCTGTGCATTGTAAGCACCAAGTAATGCTGCAAATGGCTGGCTCCAGCGTTTTGGATCCTCGCTCATTCTGCGGAAGTACTCCTGGAAAGTGAAACGTACTTTCTTGTAATCACCGCCTGCTGTTACGATTCTGGACAAGGATTCTAATACTGCGTAAACAGATCCGTGGTATGGGCTCCAGCTTGATAAGTATGGATCAAAACCATAAGACATCATGGTCACGGTATCGCAGTCTCCCTTTGCAACCGGAAGCTTTGCAACCATGGACTGTGTCTCTGTAAGCTGGTATTTTCCACCGAATGGCATGTAAACGCTGTTTACACCGATGGAACCATCGAACATCTCCACAAGACCTTTCTGGGAGCAGACATTTAAATCAGCAAGCTCTGTCATCCATGCAGCTTTCATATCATTTGCCGCAACTGCCTCTGCTACCTTTGGTGCTGCGATCTTTTTGAAATAATTTTCTTTTTCCTCAGGCATCTCAACTTCTACGTTGGTCTCCTGATGTGCACCGTTTGTATCTAAGAATGCTCTGGAAAGATTTACGATCTCTTTTCCTCTCCACTCTAATACAAGTCTTGGATCTTCTGTCACAACTGCAACTTCCACAGCCTCTAAGTTCTCCTCAGCTGCGTAGCCTAAGAAGGTCTGTACATCCTCCGGAGCTACAACAACTGCCATACGCTCCTGGGATTCAGAGATTGCAAGCTCTGTTCCGTCAAGTCCTGCGTATTTTTTCGGGACTTTATCTAAATTAATGCGAAGTCCGTCTGCTAACTCACCGATTGCCACAGACACACCGCCCGCACCGAAATCGTTACATTTTTTGATGATGTGGGCAACTTCCTCACGGCGGAATAATCTCTGGATCTTACGCTCTGTCGGAGCATTACCTTTCTGTACTTCTGCACCGCAGACAGAAGTGGACTGTGTATTATGTGCCTTGGATGAACCTGTTGCACCACCGATACCGTCACGTCCGGTACGTCCTCCGAGTAAGATAATGATATCGCCCGGATCAGAAGTCAGTCTCTGAACTGCACGTCTTGGAGCAGCGCCCATAACGGCACCGATCTCCATACGTTTTGCGACATAATCTGGATGATATACTTCTTTTACATAACCGGTTGCAAGTCCAATCTGGTTACCATAAGAGCTGTAACCGTGAGCTGCCTCGCGGACAATTTTCTTCTGTGGAAGCTTTCCCGGCAATGTATCTTTGACAGAAACGGTCGGATCAGCCGCACCGGTCACACGCATTGCCTGATAAACATAAGTACGTCCTGACAACGGATCACGGATTGCTCCGCCGAGACAGGTAGCTGCACCACCGAACGGTTCGATCTCCGTCGGATGGTTATGAGTCTCATTTTTGAAGTTTACAAGCCATTCTTCTGTCTGTCCGTCCACTTCAACCGGAACTACGATAGAGCATGCGTTGATCTCATCGGATTCTTCCTGATCCTGTAATTTTCCTTCTTTTTTCAGGCGCTTCATGGCAAGAAGTGCAATGTCCATTAAGCATACGAATTTATCGGAACGTCCTTCATAAAGATTTTTGAATGTATTCAGATAGTCATTGTAAGTCTCTTCGATCGGTTTTTTGTAAAATCCGTCATCAAACCTCACGTCCTTTAACTCTGTGGAGAATGTCGTATGACGGCAGTGGTCTGACCAGTAGGTATCAAGAACACGGATCTCTGTTACGGATGGATCTCTGTGTTCTTCCTTTTTAAAGTAGTTCTGGATATGTAAGAAATCCTTGAATGTCATAGCAAGGTTTAAAGAACCGTAAAGCTCTTTCAACTGTGCTTCCGGCATATCTGCAAATCCCACAAAAGAGATCACATCTGCAGGATCTTCAAAATTCTGTACCAAAGTCTCCGGTTTCTCAAGACCAGTCTCTCTGGAATCAACCGGATTGATGCAGTGATGCTTGATCGCCTCTAACTGCTCCTCTGTGATATCGCCTTCGATCACATAAGTAGTTGCGGTACGGATAACCGGTTCTTCCTCTTCGTTTAATAATTTCACACACTGCTCTGCTGAGTCTGCTCTCTGGTCAAACTGTCCCGGTAAATATTCTACAGAAAAAGTTTTTGCATTGCCAAGTTCGAAGGTTTCCTCGAAAACCGTATCTACCGGCGGCTCTGAAAAAACAGTGACCAGTGCCTTCTTGTAGGTCTCCTCTGAAATATTTTCTATATCATAACGAATCAGTTCACGTACACCTGTCACGGAAGAAATTCCAAGATAGCTCTTAATCTCAGCCTGTAACTCTTTTGCCTTGACTGCAAAAGCCGGTTTCTTTTCTACATAAACTCTTCTTACCTTGCTCATAAATGTTCCCTTTTCCTTTCGCGATATGTTTTCTTTTATTCTGCTTCTGGCATGATTTTTTCTGCCACGCTAGATATTACGCTTCGCAATTATGACGTACTGAGTCATTGCGATTCAATCTTAGGATAGTATAACATATGGTATTAGATTAGCATAATTAATATATTTAATTTGTTTTATAAGTTTATTTAATATTTAATCCACTATTTATCACGCACACTTCACACTCATTTAATCATAAGAATCGATTGACACAATTATAAGTACGTCTTATAATTATATCTATTCAGGCACATCAATCTGTATATACGCTCATTATAATCTGAGGTTTTCTCTGACATGGAAACCTTATTGGAAAGGTACACGCATTTTTATGGATATCAACTACGAGTTATATAAAGTTTTTTATTATGTTGCAACCTCTTTGAGTTTTTCCGAGGCAAGTAAACAGTTATACATTTCACAGTCGGCTGTCAGCCAGTCGATCAAGACATTGGAGAAAAAGTTAGAGCAGCCTCTTTTCATCCGGAGCACGAAAAAAGTACAGCTCACCCCTGCCGGAAAAGTACTCTTAAAGCACATTGAGCCTGCCATGAACTTAATCCAGCGCGGTGAGAGCCAGCTTCTCGATTCTGGCAGCCTTGGACTTGGACAGCTCCACATCGGTGCCAGCGATACGATCTGCCGTTACTTTTTAGTTCCTTATTTAAAGCAGTTCCACAAGAAGTTTCCAAATGTGCCAATCAAAGTAACCAATGCAACTTCTGTAAGCTGTGTGGATCTCTTAGAGCAGGGAAAAGTGGATCTGATCGTGACGAACTTCCCAAATGCACATTTGAATCATTCCTATATTCAGAAAACAGTCTGCAATTTTACCGATGTTTTCATTGCGAACCCTGCCTACTTCAATCTGAAACAGCAGGAGATTCCGTTTGAAGAACTGAAACAGTATCCGATCCTCATGCTTGACCGCAAGAGTACCACAAGTGAATTTCTGCACAACCTGTTTTTGCAGCATCAGTTAGAGTTAATCCCGGAAGTGGAATTAAGCAGTAATGACCTGTTAATTGACCTTGCCCGCATCGGACTTGGAATTGCCTTTATCCCGGACTACTGCTTAAGCCGGGAATCCAAAGACCTGTATGTTGTGAAAACAAAAGAAAAACTACCATCCCGTCAGATGGTAGCTTCGATAAATCCAACTTTGCCAGTATCACAGTCTACGGAAGAATTTTTAAAACTCCTGCCAGAGTTATAAACCGGAGTTTAACGTATGTAGTGTCGCAGATTCTGTGGTGCTTTTATAGGTTGTGAAGGGCAGATATAAGCGTCCTCCCACAAGTCAGAATTTTATAGGTTTATGAAAAGAAAAACGGTACAGACGAAATATGATGTTCCTGTTCGCCAGCATCATGCTGTCCCAGCTTTTGGGCATAACCAGAGCTGTCATATCCTGAATGTACCCTGACAACATGTTTTAATTATCACCTATTCAATTTCTATTGGCTTTCTACAAGCTTCTCCAATTGGATATACTGTTTCATTTATATCATATTCAGCTAAACACTCTTTAAAATATGAACCATCAAGATTACATCCAATTGCTTCGATTGCATTAAACGAAACATCAAAATAGCACTTATCTCCAGGATTTATATTTAACATGCCATATTCTTTTAAGAATTTATCTACAACTTCTGGATATTCTAATCCAATTTCATCATACTTCTTTCGGATCAAATCAGTATTAATTTTTCGTTTCACACACTTTTAGTACCAATCCAGTACCAGCTATTTTTTTCATTATTGTGTGTAGTTCCGGTGGCTTGCAGGTTGGTTGGACTATTCAAAGAATAATCGTCCGTTGGTTTGCAAGTTCACCTATAAAAATAATAATACGAAATAGATATTTTGGCGACCGGAAATTTTGTGGTACTACACAATAGTACCGCTTTTGCGTAATTTACCAAAACATTAGATTTGATTCAATACTTTCTGCACACTTTCCGACTGTATCAACATTCTCATCTTCTCACTTCCATCTTCAACCTCCGGCAGACCACACCTTAGATTATCTGAATGCTCAGATATGCAACAATCCTTGTACCAGCACTCGCCCATAAGCGAACCTTTGACAGACCACTTTTCATTTTCTGTAAGTTCACCTACCAATGATTTCATCACTCGCTCTGTAGAATATCTCTTAAAACCTGCTAAGTACTGTAAGGTCTTCTCGTCATCAATCTTTGACAAATTGATTCTATGGTCCTCAATAGCTGATAGAATGTCATCACGAATCTTGATTTTATCTGCCTTACCAGTTCCCGTCCATGGCACCAGCTTGTCAAAGGTAAGAATCAAGTATTCAAAACAAATCATATCGAGAATTACAACCTTCCCTTCTGATTTTTCTGCTATTGATTTCAGCAAACGATATTTGTTACGAATATCCTGATTGTCTACCACATAATCAAATGCAATATAATACTCGTCTCCCTTTTTATTCTCTAGATCTGACAGTGCACCCAGAATTCCCTGATTACTTCCTTTACTTTCAATTGCAAGCTCATTATTGAAGAAAATTTGATTAATCAATTTCCAGAAGTGAAGTCCAGCGCCTGTGTCTTCTGTCCATAAATATTTCATATCACAACTCCTCTTCCAGTGTTATCCTGTTATTATCAAGCTTTAACACTTTAAAACTCTTATCCGATACATTGAGTCCATCACAATTTCTTAAGAAAAGCATATATTGATTTGATGATTCAAAATTAATGAATCTCCTGATATCATCATCAATCAAAATATCTGCATTATCAATTACTATGAAACTATCTCTACACTGCTTTATCGTTTCTAAAAGATTATCTGATTTGTAATTGAACAATTTAATAGCCTTATACTCGTCAGTTAATCTTAGGTCTTCTAACATTTCATAAAGAATAGTTTTACCTGTACCACTATCCCCACCAACGAGAGTTATTCTATCATCAAACACTAAATCGTATGAAAACGGATCTGCTTTAAACGCAATATTCTTATAAATCATCTGCTTCTCTCCTTTCATACTCCTTGCTCCACCAAGCATTATATCCTTTGCTTCCAATTACTACATCTGAATCATTGAACCTGATTTTCGCATCGTCCGGAATATCTGCAAAGGATGGCCTTGACATATAAATCTTTATATTATCCATCGCAAAAATAATTTTAAGCACATTTGGACCACATTCCTCTACGCACACCACTTTATCAGGATGTTTTACAATATTGAGTAATGTCTTGCATCCGGATGACAAATTACGGATTGTACCTAATCCATACTTTGTTTCAATATGCTTATCTGGTGTCAGTTTTGCCTCATCCACCTGCTGAATGAGATTTATTTCATTTTCGGACATTTCTTCATTACCTGTATTCAAATTGAAATACAGGTCGTTTTGAAGAATCCAATCTTTTGACTCTTTTTTCTCTGTATATATATGAATCATTCGGTATCACTCCTTCATATTATCAGCACTTTTGAATAAAGCACTTACCTTTATTTCTCTCAAATATCAAAAAGGGAATTCCAGCCTTAGAGAGTATCACATTTGTTATCGGTACATATCTATATTCATCAATTTCTGGTATATATTTCAACACTCTTTTCTTATCAGGATAAACAAACACCTCATCGCTATCCCACAAAGATTCCATCTTAATAGCCACACATTTTACATTTACTTTATTTTTAAATTTGTCCAGCTCTTCTATCCTTACGCTTTTCGTTTTACTACCATCTGTAAAATCCATATACCATCCATCGCTACATTCAATATGAACCTGTTTTTTCTTTATAGCCTCTTTATCAAATCCAATATATTCATACAATCTATCATAATCTGTAACAAATTCCGGTAGTTCCAACTTTCTGACAAATCTGCTGTCTACAATATTGCTAACAGATTTATCATCAATCCTGAACAAACTGATAAACTCACCTGTGCTGTCGCCATCTTCATCTAAAATACTAAAAACATCATAGTCAGAATAGTAATCTACGATTGATAATTCTTTTAAGGTTGGTTTCGCAAATTTATAAATTTCATAAGTTGTACTCATACTATTCTCCTCTCTGTCCTTAATCCAAATACACTAATTTCCTTTCTTTGGCATATAGACATTTTCAAAAGTAATTTTACAATTTTTACATGGCGATGCCCATTCACCATTCTTAAAATATTTAGTATTAATATATTACCATTTTTGACATTCTTTGCTATAAAATAAATCCACATCGGATGCTGCATCATACAACGCTTTTATAGAAGCCAAACTGTCATATTCTGAAATTCCTCTCATTGTACCAATAAACCCACCTTTAGAAGCAGGTAATGTACCATCCTGTAATTTTTTTATTACGGCTTCAATTCTATTTTCATAGTTATTTAAGTATTGACTTTTTTCTTCATCTACCATTTCCTTGGCTTTATCAATTTCTTGTACCAATAGATGCAACTTTTTCAATAATTCTTGTCTTTTATCCATAATAACAATCTCCTTTAATTTGAAAAGCTTCTAATCTCTGTTATCCAATCTGTATCAAATTGATTAAACAAATATTGAACTCCACCACCTGGTCTAGGGTCTGCAATCAATAATTGTTCTCTTGCAGTTCCTACAGCATACTTAACCTCTATTCCAGCAGGAATTCTCGCAACTTTTACAGTATTTCTGTTTCCCCAATCTTTTGATAAAGCCAACTTATCCATATAATCATTCAATGTTGTAATTCTATTTGCTTCATCAACCGTTGTCCAATAACATAAGGATGCATCTGGTGCGTCAGAACTATACTGCACTAATATTAAATCCTTATCTACAGTTGTTCTTATCTCATAACCATCAGTAAAATTGGCTAATTCCCTATCAAATTAATAAGAATAATTTATTGTCGTTGCTGTGTTTCTACCACTCTCATAACTTCTGCATCTTTGAAAAACAATATTCCGTTTTGCTTTCGGGTGTCCTTATGTTGAGATATAAATAAAATTATTGCAAAGCATCTCCAAATAACTTATCTACCAATAAATCAATATTATCAAATTCGTCCACTATTTCTCCAGACGGTTTGTCTAGTTCATAATATTTATTTGTCAATAAATCATACGTATACCAACTTGTATTACTGTCTCCAAAAAATATATATTTTCTCTGCCATTCATTCTCATGCCATACTCTATTGTTATCAATAAATCCGTTGATTGGCTGTTTAGGCTCATTATTCAATAGCGTTGAATCAATCCCATAGAGAATGAATCCATTAAATTCTAAACCATTCACTCTCTTTAATACATTTATGTAAGGATGTAAATATTCTTCACTAATGACGTCTCCTATCTCTTCTAAAAACCTCTGAATATCTTTTTCTGTTGCTCCATCATTTATTTCTTCTCCAAAAATAGCATTCATTTTCTTAATTTCTTGTAATTTTTTATTCCACATTTCTGTCCTCCCTAATGTGTTATTGGATATATATTTCCGTTAGGTTGTGGCCATGCAACCACTATTATATCACCTTCATTCATATCTTTCATAACACTGTTTTGATAATTTGTTAACACTTTAGGGTATGGCTCATTTTGTATTAGTACCATATTACTAAAATCGTTTGTTCCTCCTCCGTCTAATGGAATTTTATGATGTACTTGCTAACCTGTTGGAACATATCCATTCTGTATTTTTAGTATATCAGCTTCCGTAAACCCTGCGCTCCTTAAATACTCTGTTTGTTTTCCCATATCCATCAAAAAGTTTTTACGCACATTTGTATTAAATTCACTTCTTAGTTGACTTAATTCTGATGAACTACGTTTTTTTAATGTAATATCTTGTACATTAACATTATTTATCAGTAAATTTAGTTAATGAGCATACACTATTTATATTCCCCTCATTACTCACAAATTGTTCACTTATTCCTTTTATTCTTTCCATCTTAAGATAATTTGCTTTTTCACTCAAAAAGTCCCTCATCTTCTCAAGCCGTTCTAAGACACACTTTTCCATGCTTTTTTCTTTTCCTTATCGCTTTTTAGTCCATCTACTATTCAACTCTATACGCCAAGAGAGTTTTTCCCCATGTTCCTACAATCATGATGTCATCATTCAGAAGCACACATCGCGTTCCTATGGGTATAAAATCATATTGTCCATAAAATACCTGTCCCGTAAAATTTACATCAAATTGCATAAGCAGTGTTTCTGATGTATAATCATCCATATTGTTAATCTTTATTTCCTCTTCCCCAATAAATGTATAGAGATCTGGCCAGAACTTTCCTCCAACGTTAAAATCATGTACGGTTCGATATGATACAACATATTCAGGCACTTCATATTTTTCATCTCCTATTCGAAAATATTGAGGTGCATATTCCAGTTCATATCCAAGAAAATTTTCTGAATCATATAAATCCTCTTCCAAAACTCCATCTAACGTTGTTCCTGTATACATATCTGATATTACCGCCACTTTTTCAATACGCCATGTTCCAAAAAATGGACATTCTATCGCTTCTATTTCCTTTTTATCCTCCGATATACCTATCCCAAATATAAGTATTATCAATAATAGTATTATTTCTATAATTTTCTTGTGTTTTTTCATTTCAATTAGTCCCTTTCCATCATACCTTTACAGTACCCTGATTATTCACTTCTATAGGCCAAAAGAAATTTGTTCCACACTTTTACAATCATAGTATTTTTATTCAAAAGTACGCATTGTATTTCCGCCGGAGCAGTACGATAACCATATGTCACCGGGTATAATATCTCTCCTCTGAAATCCAAATTAATTTTCAAAAGAAGCATCTCTGCTGTATCATCCCACCTGTCATTAATCTCAATTTCTTCTTCATCAAGAAATGTGTAAAAATCCGGCACGGATTTTTGAAATTCTTCTACCGTTTGATAAGTTATTACATACTTGGAATTATAGCTGGTGCCATCCAACATAAAACCATCAACTTTATATTCTAACTCACATCCAACAAAAACTGCCGCATCATATAAATCTTCTCCCCCCAGCTCCATTCCCACATATTCCTCTGATATTTCTGCCACTTTTTCAATACGCCATGTCCCGAAAAAAGGACATTCTATCACCCCTGTTTCTTTTTTACATCCCGATAGATTTAACAATAATATAAGCAGCAGCGCTAATACCTTCACTTTTTTTATACTACTCATAGCCATTGATAAATACCTCCGCTTCTGCTGCTCTTCGTTTCTCATCATCATGTAGTTTAAATACATTGCGCACTTCTTCGGCGTCATATTCCCCTTTACCTTCACGTATAAATGTAGGCATTTTCTTATCCTCCTTTTTCCACCACCCTTCCCCATACTGATGTGTAAATGAAATTAATGCATCAAATTGATTTTGTTCTAACTGTATGCTATTTGCAGCCAGGAACTCATTTAATGCCGTTTCTGCTTCTTGCAAATCACTACGAAACAAGTTTTTTGCTTCGTCAATAGGCATATATGTAGAACCAGATACTTTATATGATACACCGTTATCTTGAATGTACGGAGGAACAAATGACACACCCGGAGCATATTTGTCAACAAGATTTTTTTGTTCAATTTCTGTATTATAACTACCTTGTGAAACCCAATGACCGTATCCAAATGTTATTCCACCGTCACTTATATAATTGCCATTCTCTGTCTTAAAAACATAATGTGGATATATCCCAATTACCTCTCCATTTTCATCAACCTCTCCAATCCCCCATGCCTTTGCAGTTTCACCAGATAATTCGAAATTAATAATCATCTCTATTCCTTGATCACTAATATGCATTTTCCCGATATCTGCTACTATTTCTTCTATACACTCCAATACTTTCTGTCCATCATCATAAAAATAAATAATTCCTTCATTTTTTGTACATATCATATAAGATTTATCTCTATTAAGTGTCTCTTTATCCTCTCCCTCATCATTTCCATCATCAACTTCCTGCCACATTCCTCCTTCAATAGAATCTTTGTCTACACTACATTCACCACCTTTCACACATCCCAAAAAGTGCCCATCCAATTCTATATCCATTTTATTTAATCGACCGATACCGGATAAATGTATCAAAACACCCTCCTTTTTCAAGTGTATTGGAATTGAATCTTCTGTCGCGTTTGTACATATAACACAAGCATCACATGTGCATTCTGTATCATCAGATACTTCCGTTTCACTCACACCATTTTTACACTCTTCCTCTGTGAATGTTTCTGTATCATCTTGCTGTTCTTCATTTGAAAATAGTCCTTTAAAGAAGTTAACTACTTTTTCCACTACATCACTACAAAATTCTTTTATGCCATCTATAACATCTGTTACATCAAATTCTCCCATACACGCTATCCTTTTCTGCTTCTTGTATGGTATTTTTCAGTATCATAATATATTTCTACACAACAAATCATCTTTGTTCTTTTCATGTATCATACCCCAACTAATGAAACATTCTATATGGATTCCCATAATCTGTCAGTTGTTCTCTTTTCAAATCCACGCCAAATTCTACATGCATATTCATTGCTCCATTTCCTCGCATATAATACACAATTCCTTTTTCCTTTTCCCATACTATTAACAAATATTCTTTTGAGCCATAAAAATAATCATTATAATAACGAAATATCCTTCTTTCGCCATCCACTTCTACAAATGAGTGATATCCATTTTCATCCATTATATCCCTTGTGCCACTTTCGCAACAAACTATATAGCAATCATCACAAAATTTCTTCTCATTCGTTTGCAGACAATCAATAATTTCCCTGTTTTTCTCATTCGTATATCCTTCTACACTTGATGGCATATAATAAATAATTTGATCGGTAACATAAAAATATCCTAAGTATCTGCGACCTAATTTTATCTCATCTAACGGATTGCTAACCTCTAACTGTTCCAATTGTAATGCATATAAATTTCCATTTTTTAATGAATATAATTCCATTATACTCAAATCAATATTCTGCCAAATTTCCCTATAACTATATGGATAAAAATATCCTTCATATTCAATTTTTTTCTCCTCCATTTCGTAAAAGAATGGATTTTGATGATTAAATTTACTGCTTTTATAGTAGGTATTGTTACTTCCTACCAAAAGAACTACAATAAATAAACTCAAACATATCAAAGAAATAGGGCGATTATTTTTCACCATATTGTCACCTCTCACCTGTTTTTATTGATTCAATAGTAAGCGATGAATAACACACCGCCTACCATATTCCTAAATTCAGTTAAAGCAGTAAACGACTACCGTTTACTTTCACTTCCTCTGCTACCTATGCGGCAGGGGAATTCTTTTTTCCGGAACATTAGATTCCACATCAATTAGTCCTGAACATTGTTCCTTTATAAATTCACTCCATGGCATCAGCTGCTCTATACCTGCGGACGAATTCATGTAATCCGGCATATACAGGAGTACCATATAGAGGTATTGAAAAATACCTGAATCCGTGAAGTTAATTTCTTCACAGACCCCTTAAATCCTATAATTTCAAGCCTTTGCGATACTTTGTTGTTCAATATCATTATTCACCCACCCGGTGAAAGAAATCTATGGTAAAATAGATATTGCAAAACCTATGGATTGGAGCCTTTTACCATGAATAACAACCACCGAATCACACTGAACACCAATAAGAACATTATTGTTGAATTTACAAATGAACGCATTATTCCCGCCAGCGCATGGATGATATCGGTGATTCCCTTCGCCAGACTATTCTGGAGCAGAATGTTGAAATGCTCCTTGCAAACAAAATACAACCGACAGCTCTTGCCAATGGTCTTGTTCCGGTAGATATCGATGTGACACCTATGGATAATTCAAAATCCAAAAAGGAAGGTGTTTCACGAACCTACAAAGGGTTTGACGGCTATGTGCCTATGATGTCATATATAGGTACAGAGGGGTACGCCATCAATTTCGAACTCCGTGAAGGAAAACAGCATTGTCAGAAGGGGACGGTTGAGTTTCTGCAGGAAACAATAAAGCTTTGTCACAAACTGACAGATAAGCCGCTGTTGATTCGCCTTGACTCCGGCAATGACTCCATCGACAACGTTGCTGTTCTGATGGATACAGGCTGCTTTTCATTATCAAGCGGAACCTTCGCCGGGAAAGCACTCAATATGAAGAAAATTTATATAAAGCCTCGTATCGAAATAACAATGCAGGGTTTGATGCTTCTTACTTAAAATCAGATAATATAAGGTTTCCAAGCACCTATAAAAACATCAGTTCTGTGGAACAACAATATTTCTCCATTGGCGGAAATGCTGATACCGTACGGCTTTCCAGCATAGTCTGAAAACTTTGTCCGACACTTTGGTCTAAATGCATTATTTCAGACTAATAGACGAAAGGGTATTTGTGCGTCCTTATGTGGTGACATAATTAAAGAAATAATTTGAATCCTTGATTAATCATCTAGTACTATTTCATACAATTTGTATATTACAAAATCGCCTTCCTCAATCAGTTGATTACCATATTGTCTCTTATAATGCTCACGTTGCGAAATAAAATCCTTTAGATTAATGATATCGTCAAATAGTCCATTACTATTTAATATGTAATCATTAAATTGTTCAATTCTCCCTGAACAAATATCATTCAATACCGCTGAGTAATAAGCCCCCCCTAAATACGCGTAATCATAACCTATAAACCTAGTATTCCATACCATATTTTGAATATTAGGTTTTTCTTTTTCTGTTTCACAAAGTAATACTCGAAATTTTATGTGATTAAGCCTAGAAAGTTCAATATATTTCTCTACAAAATGAATATCAGTACATACATCAACATAATCTGAATCATACCAAGATTTTTCAATATTTTCACAAAAGTACTCTTCAAATAATTCTGGATATTTATCATTTAAATACCAATTATCACCTTCTACACCTTTATATCTCCCGATTTGATTACGTTGAATTATTATTCCATTAATCATAATATATGTGCCTCCTATAAACAAATCATCTGTATTCATATGGTACATGTATATTGTAAATATGAGTATGATCCATATGATTTACCGCCTTTTGAAGCAATATTTTGTAAATTTAAGAGCCAGCATATCAAGATAGCCGGCTCTTAAATTTACATGATTTTTTCTCTCTCTTCTATTTCTCCGCTTAGCAAATCCCTCTTTTCCATATACAACTCACCATTTTGTTTAAAACCAAAAACCATTAACTCGATTTCTTTTTCCGCCTCATAACTATGATAATATGCTGCATTTAAAAAAAGCTTATCGTTTTCTTTGTGAAAAGCATATGTAATATAATTTACCTCATTATCATTCATAAAATGAACAAACACGTCGTTCTTTGCCATTTCCACTACATAGCTTACCATATCATTCTGTTTCAAAACAACAGTATAGTCTTCACCACTTAAATGATTGTTTCTTGCTGTTTCTTCATTAAAAATTTCAATGGGTTTCTTTCTTGGAAACCACCATTTCTTACAATAAATTATTTCCATTAATTATATTCCTTTCCATTAACATCCCTAATTAGTGTATGCTTATTAACTAAATTTACTGATAAATAGAGGATTTCAAAAGAGATTTATGCTATAATAAATGCAGATATATATTGGCATTCAGATAAAAAACTTTGCATTTTGGAGGCACAAAGCTCATGTATATTCCTGAAAAACGTAAAAATTATGTATACACTAAGGTCGCCCACCACCTAAAATTTAACCATGGTCTTTAAATTAATCGGAATGGCTCTCACCGAAGGTGATATAATCCTGTAGATTAATTTGAAGACCCTAGGGCGAATTTACCCTTTGAGTGCATATAAGGACACCCGCAAAACTGAATATTTACTCAACTTGCAAGTGTTAAAGAAAGTACAGGAATAGGGTATTTGAATGAATTGCAAAAGAAGTATCCATCTGGTGCGATAATTACTGATAGTCCATTTAATCCAAAAGTGTTAAGAGGAAAAACAATGACAGGAAACTTGATTTTGAAAATTCCAGAACAAAAGGAACCGATTCCTCAAAGTGTGATTGATTATGCGAATAATAAAGGAATAATAATTAGTGTCTGCTCATTAAGCAATTTATTTTTTCAGCTTCATAAGACAACTTTAGCTGAAGTATGTTCCAATGAGTCTAAACAACATCATCTATAATGGTATAATGCTCTGTTTTTTCACTTGATATGTTGGCTGAAAAATCTTTCAACTTCTATTCTGTCAGTGTTATCCTGGTATTCCTCTTTGGTGCTTTTCTTATCCTTTGAAGGACGGCCAAGTTTTGGACCAGACATTGTAATGTTATGGTCTTTGCAGAAATTACGGTTGTCGCGTGTTCTGTAAATCTGATCTGCCAGAACACGTTTTGGATAATGACCTGTACGTTCCCTATAACGGTTCATGGCATCTACAAAAATGGTATTCTCATTGTATGCGTCAAAGGACAGCTTTTCCAGTCCTGCATGTCCTTTTTCATCTATGCTGACATCATATTTTGCGCCAAATTCCACTGGTGACTTGACTTTTCCTCTGACAATCGGACGCAGATAAGGCTGGCCGATGCTGACAATGACAGAAGGCTTTATTGGTGCCTGATGACTGAATTTCTCCATCCCAAGGAAATACTGCAGATATGGGTTTTCCTGAATCTCTTTTATGACAGCCCTGTCAGAAAGTTTCTTGCGTTTCTGAATGATCAATACACCAAGAGCCATTCTAAACGGAGTCGCTGGATGACCTGTTTTTGAGGGGAACATTGCTGCATATTTTGTTTCCATTCTGCTCCATGGAATGGCATGAGCCAGCCTGATCCATTCATTATTAGGATCGAGCTCCATACCACATGACTGGTTGAAGTCGAAAAGAGTAATTTGACGATTTTTACGTTTTTCAGGAATATACATGAGCTTTGTGCCTCCAAAATGCAAAGTTTTTTATCCGAATGCCAATATATATCTGCATTTATTATAGCATAAATCTCTTTTGAAATCCAATATTTATCAGTAAATTTAGTTAATGAGCATACAATAATTAAAAAGACTTAGACTAGTCAAAGATAATTCCAATTTCCTCTAAAGATTGTTTGCAATATGTTATTTCTTCGCCAAACCATTCCATTAATTTTTCTTTTTGTACAGCATCCAATAAAAAACTATCATTTGTCATTTTTTTTAGATACAATTCTTCTACAATTTGCTCATGCTCCTGATTCATTTCATAATAATCTCTCCAATATTTTTTCATATCTTTCTCTTCATAAAGATATGGCAATAAAATATTATCGCTTTTATGCATAAACTCCTTTTCGTTCATGTCTGAACATATTTTTTCTTCTTCTCCCCAAAAAATAGCAGATATAGCTGGAATATCATCACCATCGTTTTCGACAAGCAAATATGGAAATATTTCTTCTCTTACTCTATAAATTATATCTAATTCAGCATCCTTTAACAATGTATTTTCTATATTGTTTTCCCCTTCTAAATAATTTTCTTCACTCTGTATTCCACACAAAAAATTCTTTTCAGAAAAGGATATAACGCCTCTAGTTCCTTCCATATTTTGGAATAGAAAACTAGTTCCATCCCAAGAAATTTCATCTGACAACAATGTATATTTTCCAACCATTACTGCATGGCAAATAGAAGCAAATATACATTTACTATAAACACTGGTTCTATCCGTAAACTCAAAAATTGTATTCATTGTCTATCTCCTGTTATGAAGTGACTTTTGTCAAGGGTTAATTTCAGGAAATTTTTTCTTAACTCCAGTCACATTTGTTTTTCTGACAGCATTGGAAAAGAGCCCTAGTTTAACAGTCCCCGGCAGTTGGCCACTCTGTTATACGTGGATTGGTTACCTACAAGCTAATGGTCCGCCGTTCTTTCTGTATTTCATGGCTGTTTTTCACCTCAATAATAAATCTATGAGGTTCATAATAATTAGCAGTTATTTATTATTCAATGTACTAGTTACCAGTTAGTACATTCTTAAAGTCTTCATACATTTTAAATGTAATTTTCAAAATTTCTTCTAAATCCTCATATGTTCCTATGATTGGTTTTTTTATCCTGTAACTGCTATCAATTAGTCTCCTTGAATATGTCCCCCAAGGAGCCCCAAGAAGCAATTCTCCATTCTCTCTGACTACCCAAACTAAATCAACCATTCCATCTTGCAGAATAATATGAACTCCCAAAGTAATCTTTCCAATTTGTTCTTCCTTGATTTTATATAGTTTTTCTTTTGCATCAAACAGCGGAGAATAGCCTAAAGCTTGAATTGTCTCCATAACTTCTTTACCCTCAATATAAACTAACCGGTTACTTGAAGGTGTTCTTTCAGCATTAAATTTATTAGATAATTCTTCATATCGCTTAATAAAGTCTATTTTTATTAGAGCATTCTTAATCTTAGAATTTAATTCTATCATTGCACTTCCTCCGTAAATTCCACCATGTCATCTAATAGATTAGCATCTAAACCACTCTCAAGAGCCTCACGCATCGCAGCATCATAATTTGCAAAAATACTTCTT
>OLFU01000156.1_pt1 | contig 77951 bp, 74 predicted proteins | sample 1605161 | NCBI WGS metagenome assembly OLFU01 (sample SAMEA3888914, study PRJEB22519) | human gut metagenome | biome: human gut; feature: human-associated habitat; material: faeces | place: Denmark | collected 2011
CCCTACCCGCAAGCGGGGCCTTTCCCCCTTTCAGGGGGACACAACTGCTCTGCCATCGCCACACAAGCTGACATCTGACATCTGGTCTCTGACTTCTTTATTCCTTATTCCCGAAATGCTTTACCAGGGTGGCAATGGTGCCGGCGGTCCGGGGCAGTACCTCTTCGTTGAAGTCAAAGTCGCTCTGGTGATGGCCGGCCGCTTCTTCCGTGCCGTACAGCATATACACGGCCTGGCCGCCATGCTCCTGGACCCGGCTCATAAAGTAGCAGCAGTCCTCACTGCCGCTGACTTTCTGCTGCAGATCCACATGGCCGTAGACATGGAGGGACTGGACCAGATCGTAGATTTCCCTGCCCATGGCAGGAGAGGAATCAGAGGTGGTGGCACTGCCCATGGGTTCGATCTGCACATCCACGTCGTACATCATGGCCGCAGCCCGTACCATCCGTTTGGCTTCTCTGGCCATGAAATCGTTCACTTCAGCCGTTTCTCCCCGGGTCTCGAACTTGATCAGGCCGTTGGCCGGCACCACGTTCCGGCCGGTACCGGCTTCCAGGATGCCCACGTTGATCCGGCTGGCACCGCCGCTGTGCCGGGAGATGGTATGGAGGGAAATGGCGGCCTGGGCGGCTGCCAGGAGGGCATTCTTCCCCTTTTCCGGGTCTGCCCCGGCATGGCTGGGTTTGCCTGTGAACACCGCATCCAGCTTATCCGTGGCCAAAAAGCCCTGGGTCATGCACACCAGGGAGTTGTCGTGGTAATTCCCCAGTCCGATGTGGCCGCTGATGAAGTAATCCACATCATCCACGATGCCGCTCTGCACCATGCTCTTGGCGCCTACTACACCCTCTTCCCCGGGCTGGAAGCAAATCTTCAGGGTCCCGGCCATTTCATCCTTATGCTCGGCCACCAGTTTGGCCACCGCCAGGCCGATGGTGGCATGGCCGTCATGGCCACAGGCGTGCATCAGGCCTTCATGCTGGGACTGGAACCCCAGGGCACTGGGCCGGTGGCAGGGTTTCGGATCTTCGGCGACGAACAGGGAGTCGATGTCGAACCGCAGGGCCACCGTTTTGCCCGGTTTCTTGAAATGCATCACGCCCACGCAGCCGGTCATGCCCCCGGCCATCTTATCCACCAGGACCGGGTTGGCTCCTTCTTTGATGGCCCGCTGGGCACATTTCTTCAGCACAGCCTCATCAGGCACCAGCATCCGGGCCGTCGGGTCCAGGATCTCTTTGCCCATGAGCACTTCATAGCCCCATTCCTGCAGTTTGGTGGCAATGATGGACGTGGTGCGGAATTCTGTCCAGGCCGTTTCCGGGTGGGCATGAAGATCCCTCCGCATCTTGATCATATCATCCTTCATGGCCATTGCTTCCTCAAAAAAAGTCATCGGTATTCCCCCTCATGATAAAAATTCCAGCAAACGGGGCAGAAGTGTCCGCCTCTTCCCTGATTCTTTATGATTCCATTCTTCCGGTGTCAGCCGGCTTCCTCCTGTCACTAGTCACTGGTCACTTTCTTCACTTCCACCTCGAAGGTCCGGTGCCAGGGCAGACGGTACTCGTACTGTTCCACCCTCTTACCCAGCACCGGTTCCCCAGTGGTCTTCATCTTTTCTGTCACCAGCTTCTCGGCCTGCTTCGTCTGGTCATCCGTCAGCCTGCCGTCGGTCCACTTTTGCGGCCATACCAGCTCCTGGCGCACCTGCTGACGCACCTGGCTCTGGTAGGCCCAGTCATCCAGGTACCGGGTGGTCAGGAGATCCTTCCGGTCTTCCTCTGTCAGCCAGGAACGCAGCAGACCCTGTCCCAGGGCGTACCCCAGGCTGTTGCTGGCGGTATTCCAGCCGGCGTAAGAACCCAGCTGGTACCCCAGGGGAGCCGGCTGGTCCTGCTCTTCTGTAAAGAGGCCCTTCACCAGGGCGTTGCTGCCCCCGTTGCCGAAGGCGATATCCGCCACCCCTGTGTTGGCTCCCTGGAGCACATACTCCCGGGTCCGCTTCAGGAACCGCCGGCCCGGTCCGTCCAGGGTATCGATGTTGGAGGCTGTATCGGCCCCCACCGTCACTCCGGTAACCGGGGTATAGATGCCCAGCAACAGATCCGCCCTTCGATCGAACTGGGCCGGATAAGCCCCGGCCGCCAGGACATGCTGCCGATAGCTGGTCCGGATGGGGCTGTCTTCATAGCTGGCCACCGTTTCCGGGCCTTTTCCTTCATTATAGTACGCATACACCAGCGGTGTGATGCCCCGTGCCTTGTTCAGTGCCCGGTTCAGCAGGGTCATGCCCAGTTCATCCGCCCCGGAGAACGACCGCAGCTTGTAACCATATGTCTTGTCCACGCTCTCCAGCAGTACTGCCGCATCCCGGTGGGCTTCCGAATAAGGAGCCGAGTCATCCCGGCCCAGGAGCAGGTAATCCAGAGACCCCTGCCCCAGGCCCTCCGCCAGGAGGCGCAATACCTCCAGATTCTTCCGCCGCCGGTCCAGCAGATCCTGACGGATGTTCTCCGGCAGCTGGACCTGGAGCCGGTCCAGTTCTTTCTTTTCCTTCTTTTTCAGAAGGCCCAGCCGACCTCGGTCCCGCAGTTCACCCCACCGGAACAGCTGGGGCCCGTACTGGGCATAATAAGCCGGTTCCGCCGGTGCACTGCTCCATTTGGGAGACCGCATGATGGTGGCAAAGCCATAAAGAGGTACCCCGGGGTGTTTTGCCTTAAAAGCCAGCAGGGCCTTCGCCCGCTCTGCCAGAGTGCTTTCCGGCAGTTCGTGGGTGCGGGAAGGCACCAGGCCGCCGTAGATCAGGCTGTCCGTTGCCACCACGGCGCCGTCCGCTCCGCTGGCATGAGCATCCAGCCACTGGAACAGTCTGTCCGGATCCCCGTTTTGCCGGTCGCTGGAAAGGAGCGCCAAAGGCGGTGTTTCCACCTCCACCCCTGCTTTGCGAAAGCTGTCCACTGTATATGCCAGGGATACGGGACGGTTGTCCAGGGGCACGAACAGGATTTTCTCCGCTGCTGCCGGTGTACACCCTGCCAGCGCAGCCAGCATAGAAATCATTACACGTTTACACCAGCCCAAGTCCTCACCTCGTTTCCTGTAACGAAAATATTATATCATAACTATGGGCTGTTGCCTATGCAACAGCCCTCCTTATAAAGTTGCCGGGCGGCTGATTGCCGCCCTAAGTCTCTAGTCTCTAGCCGATGGTGAAAATTTGCTGGTGGCAAATTTTAAGGAAGGAATAAAATCTTCACCACAGTCAAAATCTGCAACCCTAGTAATACTGGAACTCCAATCAAGAACTTGGCGTGCTTCGTTTTGTGGCGGAACACTTTCATGGCCAGCAGGGCTCCCACACTGCCGAAGCAGGCCGCCGAGAGCAGCAGCTGCCATTCAGGCACCCGCCAGGCTCCTTTCCGGGCGCAGCGTTTGTCATAGCCGTACAGCAAAAAGGTGAGCCCGTTCATCAGGCCCACCCCGATCCAGAAAAGACTCATAAGGCACATTTCCCCTCTTCGCAGGACTGCGGCGGCTGGGCATCGGCCAGGATTTTGATGGGGGAAGCCGTGGTCTTCCCATCCCGGTTCCGCAGGTCCATGCCGCAGCCGGTCCACACAAGACCCAGCAGCCCCAGGGCCATGATGGCCAGTACTTTTCTATTTTTTGTCATATTCCTTCACTCCTTTACAGCGATCAGTACTGTTACAGCATTGCTTTCTACCGTCCTGTACCAACAAGCTGACAGCTGACATCTTAAAGCGAGCATAGCCAGCGCTCTGACTTCTTCTTCCTCACAACTCCCCATCCCCGTACCGGAACAGGGCCTCGTTGATTTCGTACAGGTCCGGCTTGCCCCGCTCCAGGAAAAACGTCACAATCACGTCGTCTTTGATGCTGGGCGACAGGCTATATCCTGCTGTCTGGAGCAGCTTTTCCGTTTCCGAAAGGCTCAGCTGCAGCGCCACGGCCAGCGCCAGGGCCGTTTTCTTCGTGGGATGGTACTCCTTATTGCTGCGGATTTTGGAAAACAGCTTCCGGTCCAGGTTGGCCCGTTTGTACACATCCGTATCCTTCAGCCCTTTGGCGTCGATCAGCGCCAGCAGCTGCTGGGAAAAGCTCTTCTGTACATGGCCCAGAGCGTTTTCCAGGGAATCTGGCGGCGCCCCCACTGACGGAGCCTGGGATGTCTGCATTGGTGCTGTCGCATCCATTTCCATAGAATAGCAGACCGCTTCCCCCCGTACCCGCTGTACCCGGCGTTTGCGCCGGGGTGACTGTTTATAATAAGTCCTGATGTAATGGGTCAGTTCCCGGTCCAGCCGCTCGCCCAGTTCCACCGCATTCTTGTCGAACAGGGCCAGGTACACGATCAGCTCCTCTTCCTGCTCCGCCAGGAACCCGGTGATGGCCTTCCGGGCCACTTCCAGAGCCAGGTCTTTGGGGACACCGAAAATCCCGGAGGAAATCAGGGGAAAGGCCACGCTGTGGCAGCCGTTCTCCAGGGCCAGTTCCAGGGACGATTGATAGCAGCTGGCCAGCAGTTCCTTTTCATGGCACTTGCCCCCTTGCCAGATGGGTCCCACCGCGTGGATGATATACTTCGCTTTCAGGCCATAGCCACCGGTGAGCACCGCTTTCCCGGTGGGACAGGGCGCCTTTTCCAGGCATTCTTCCTGCAGATCACGGGCCGGGCTCCCTACGGCCCGGAAAATGGCTCCGCATACGCCGCCTCCGGCCAGCAATTGAGAATTGGCCGCATTGACGATGGCGTCCACATCCATTTGGGTCAGGTCGGCATGGACAAGATGAAAAGGCACAGAAAACAGCTCCCTTCGAATATGCTATATCTAGTATACCATATCCAAAGGGAGCTGTTTACAAGTCTCTAGTCACTAGTCTCTAGTCACTAGCCGATGGATAAATTTGCTTTTGGCAAATTTCATAAAACAATCCAAGCCTGAATTTCGTTTTTCTGCCAGCAGCAATGCCGGCTTCCTTCAGCTGCAGACTAGTGACTGCGGACTAGTGACTGGCCCAGGCCTTACAGCACTTTCACCGCCTGGTTCTTTTCCCCGAATTTTTCCAGCAGCAGCTGTTTGATCTGGCCCCGGGGCGTGCCCTTCTTCTCTTCCAGCTTGATGAGCTTGTACGCCTGGAACAGCGGCGACGGTCCGATTTCCGAGCTGAAGAAGCCGATGCCCTGGTTCCAGGCCAGCAGCTCGAACACGTCGTCCAAAGCCCGGGAATCGATCCCGTGCATGTACGCCTTCACCAGTTCCCGGGTGGCCTGCCGCATCCGTCCTGCCCCCACGGCGTTGGCCAAGGACAGGATTAACCGCATTTCGTAGTTCAGGAAATGCCGTTCATCGTTCCAGGTCTCATCCCAGAACGCCACGGCGATCTGGCCCAGGTTCTTGTCGATCAGAGGGAAGTTCAGCAGGGCCGCCGGGCCGAAGGGCTTTTTGCCGGAAGCGGCTTTTTCTTCCTTCCGATAGAAATAGATGTGGAATTCCGAAGGTCCCTGCTGCTCCACTTCGTATTCATAGCCCCGGTCGGCCAGTGCTTCGTACAGCGGATAGGGCTGGAAGTCCTGGATCAGATGCAGGCCGGAACCGGCAGGCAGGGTATCCGCCTTCTTGAACAGGCCCTGGGAAAAATTCCCCTGCAGGCTCCGCAGGTCGATCACCTGAAATTCATCTTTTTGCGCCATCCATGCTTTATTTTCCATCTTCAAAAACCTCCCTGGCTTGAACTCTTTTGTTTACACCGATAGAGTAACATAAGAGAAAACGGATGAACGTTGTCTAAACAACATTCATCCGTTTTGCGTGGTTTTTTCTGCTGTCTCAGAGATTAGTTGCGATAATCGCATTTCTGGCACTGGGTCATGGTGTTATCGTTCGTTTCCTTGCGGGATCCGGAACAGAAGGACTGCAGCCACCAGGCCGAGGCTGATGGCCTGGGACAGCAGGCGTTCTGCCTTCCTATCTTTTATACCCCTCCACCCTATCCTTCCAGTCCTTTCTCCGACGGTTCCCCTGGCGCATACAACTGACCGTTTCGGCCATACAGGCATAAGCCAGCTTTTGGCCCCGGGCATCGTTCACATAGTTCGCTGCATCGTTTTCTTCCATGCCCAGCTGGGAGGCTGCTTCCACCGCATCCATGTTGGCCCCCAGGAACAGGAATTCCCAGCCGGCCTTCTTGCAGCGGTGGATCAGACCCTGTACCTGGCGCAGGCTGTACCGGCAGCTGCTGTTTTCGTACCCATCGGTGATGATCATGACGATGGTCTTCTCCGGCTGATACTCCTTTCTCAGCTGACCCTGATTTCTCCAGATATGCCGCAGGGTTCCGCCCAGGGCATCCAGGAGGGCCGTAGTGCCCCGGGGCACGTATTCCCTCCCGGTAAGGGGCCGCACCGCCTTTACCGGGCAACGGTCGTAGAGTACCTTCACCTCGTGGTCGAACAGGATAGTGCTGAGCACCGCCTCTCCTCCCTGAGCCTGCTGGGAACCCGCCGATGGTATCGCTTTCCAGCCCGCTCATGGAACTGCTCCGATCCAGGATGCACACCAGTTCCGTCAATTGTTTTTTCCTTTGTTCTCTCATGAAAAAGACCTCCCTTGTTCTTGTTACCTGTAGTGTAACAAGAACAGGGAGGTCAGAGGTCGCCGGCAAAGCGACAAATCAAAGGTTAGAACCCAAACCGGAATCCGGCGTTGAAGCGGTACTTCATGCGCACGTCGGCATTTTAGGAAATTCTATGCAATTGTCAGGAAAAACTCACTGGTTCTCTGTGCTGTCCGCCGGTTTTTCCGTTTCTTCCGCCTTGGCCACAGGTTCCGCTTCCTTAGCCGGTTCGTCCAGCCGGGCCACGATGATGTCCACCTTATCTACCACGAAATCGGTGATCTTCACCACTTCCTTCACCACCGCTTCCCGCAGGTTCTCGATGGTTGCGGGGATATTGGCGTTACAGGCAACGGACACCTTCAGGGCAAAAGCCACATGGCCCTTCGTCACGGTCCCGTTCTCGTCCACTTCCGCATCGGTCTTCTCCACACTGATGGTGGAACCGTTCTTGCCGGTCAGTCCCTTGGCGAACCCCATGAGCCCGCCGCTGCCGCCTTCGTACAGCCGGACGTTTTCCACCTTTTCCGCAGCCAGCCGCACCAGCTGCATGAAAACTTCTTCACAGATGATGGTCTTACCCTGGATCATCCCGATCCCTCCTTTTCCGATCAAAAAAAGCTGCCGTTTCCGGCAGCTCCTTTTATCTGAATTCCACTTTTAAATGCTGCCGGTCAACCAGTGCATGGTACTTGTACTTGGGATAGCCCACCAGCAGGGTACCTACGATGACCTGTTTCTTGGGGACTTCCAGCAGTTCCCGCAGGGGCTCGTAATCGCACTGGGCGCAGGTCTGGATAAAGCCCATGATGGTGGTCCCCAGCCCCAGGGTGGGTGCGTACAGTTCCGCATAGGCCCAGGCCTGTTCGCAGTTGCTGATGCCGGTCTGGTTCAGCCGGCGGGCCAGTGCGAACACCAGCTGTCTGGCATTGCGGCCGATGATATCGGTTCCGCTCCGGTAGGTTTCCAGCACTTTCCGGAAGTACCGGGCCCGGGGGGAATTGTTGTCGATTTCCTCCTGCATCCAGTCAGCCACACAGTCCGTGATCTTTTTGATCAGTTCCCGGTCGGAGACTACGATGTAGTACAGGCCCTGGGAGTTGGCCGCCGTAGGAGCATACCGGCAGATATCCAGCAGCTGGCGCATCTTGTCTTCGCTTACCAGTTCATCGGTGAAATTCCGGATACTGCGGCGCATGCGCAGGAAATTATAGGCTGTCTGGGAATCCAGCACAGGCATGGGGATGGGATCCATCTCTGCCCGGGGGCAGCGGATGTTGTCAAGAGCGCCGGTGGGACAAACAGAAACACAGTGGCCACAGGACATACAGGACCGGTCGTTGATGCACACGGGACCGTTTTCCTGCATCTCGATGATGCAGCTGGGACAAACTTTCGAACAGATCCCACACTTTACGCATTTTTCTTGATCAACGGTCAAAATATCAGCCAAATAAAACACCTCATATCTCTCGGTTTGCAGCAGGCGCCGGAACCAGCGAACCTCTGAAAATGAATTTAAAAAAAGCCGGACATCCGTCCGGCATATTCTGCAAATGGCTCCCCGAGTAAGACTCGAACTTACAACAACTCGATTAACAGTCGAGTGCTCTACCATTGAGCTATCGGGGAATTCTGCGACGCTCATGCGCTGCGAGTGTTATTATATTAAATCTGCTACAAAATGTCAACAGGGAAATGGAATTTTTTTTAAAATCCCATTTCCCTGTTGTCCGCCCTAAGGAGTTTCATCCCTGTTGGGCAATTTTGTCATCCACAATGCCGTTTTTTCCGCTGAGCAGGTATTCCACACATTCCAGAAGCGTCTGGGTCATGTTCACCTGCCAGAACTGCCCGGCTTCCGTAAGCTGGTAGACCCAGCCATTGTCCTGCCACAGCCCGTAGTCTTCCCACAGCCTGCCCAGCCATGCCAGGGCTGCCAATTTGGGATATTCCTGTCCCAGGCCGGCAATATCCAGCCGGCACTGGTTCATCTGGGCCTGGATCCGGTCCGCGATCCGGGCATAGGGAGATTCCTGCTGCAGGAACATCAGGGGCTTCTGGCCGGCAGATACCATCCGGTCATACATGGGCAGAGCCCGGTGCAGCATGGTGGAAAGGCCATCCACATGGCCTCCGGCGCCGCAGCCGAAAGGAAACAGCTGGACCCCGGTCCGGGCCATGGTATTGTACAGGCTCCGCTCCCGGTTGTTCCGGGCCCAGTGGCAGAAGCTCAGCCGCTTGTACCCCAGGGCATCCAGGTATTTCTTCCCGAAGGCGAACATGGCGGTCTGCTTCTTTGTGGTAGCTGCCGGTGACAGATTCCCCCGCTTCTTCAGCTTGATCATGCCCGCCTCCGTTCCGGATGGCAGCATACGCTGCAGATTTCCTTCTTGCGGACGGCTTCCAGCAGGGTATTGCCCATTTCCTCGATGTTCAGGGTGATGATCTTCATCCGCCGTTCAAAGTATCCATGGAAGCATACGGCCACAATGGAAATGCACAGTCCGAATACGGTGGTGATCAAAGCTTCTGCCAGGCCGGCCGTGACCCCCATGGGATTTTCCATCCGCTGGGTGATGTGGTTGAAGGCACCCATCATCCCGGTAACCGTGCCCAGAAGCCCCAGTACCGGTGCCAACGTCACAATGATGTTCAAATAGGGCAGGTTCTGTTCAAATTTGTCCAGGGCCCGCTCTGCCTGGTAGCTGATGAAATTTTCCAGGAACTCATAATTTCCATGGCGTTCCATGACAATGGTGGCCAGTTTGGCAATTTCTCCCCGGGTGGTATCCGCCAGCTGTTTGGCCGCATCCCAGTTGTTTTCTTCGATATACGTGCAGAACTTCTCGGTGAATCCCCGTCCGCTGTCCGCTGTCCGGAAGTACAGGGTCCGTTCCACCCCAATGGCCAGTGCAGCGATGGAGCAGACCAGCAGGGGCCACATGACCCAGCCCCCTTTGACGAAATAATCGATTCCTGCTGCAAACAGATTCATAGACGTCGTTCCTCCTGTATTTTTAACGTTAGCTTTAGCTAACCAATAGGTACCATTTACAGGATTTCTCCATACACCAGGACAGGTCGTTTCCGTCCCGGCAGTTTGACCACATCACAGTCCACCTGGTAGACTTCCTTCATCATCCGGGGCGTGATAATTTCTTCCGGTGGCCCTTCCGCATACTTTTTCCCGTCCTTGATGACTACGATCCGGTCGCTGACTTCCATGGCCCAGTCCACCACCCGGTCATCTTCCTCCGTATTGCCCCCGTGCCAGTTCTGGTAGGGTACACGTCCAAAGCTCACCAGATCCCGTACGGTGAAATCCAGGTGCTGCCCAGGCCCAGGGCCAGCAGGCAGAGCGCCCCCAATACCATCCATTTTTACCTATAAATTAGTTTCTCCTAACTGTACAGTAGCATAATCTAGTGGATTATTCATTCGTCACTCTCGATAAGTTAGTATATTCTAACTAAAGATGATATAACTATACCATCACATAGAAAAAAGTCAAAAAAATATGACCCTCCGGGTGACCTGGCGACGGTCTCCCCTTACGGGTAGACCCTACGCATGATTTCGCAAACTCCGTTTTTATACGTAGGAACGTCCGAACCCAGGTATCCCGGAGGGTATATTCTGTTAAAATTTGCCCCGGCAAATTTTATCCTTCGGCGTATGACGTATGACCTATGACGTATGACAGGGGGGTGGAACTTCCACACCCCCTGTTTTCCTTACCATTTCAGCTCGATCCCGGCTTCCCAGGTGCGGCCGTACAGCCCCATCAGGTCCTCCCGTCCGAACTTCTTGTCGAACAGGTTGTCCACCCCCAGCTGCAGGGTGGTCCGGTGCCCCAGGTCCTTCACGGCGTGGAACCTAGTCAGGCTGTACGTATACTGCCTGCCGTCGTCGTTCAGGTAATCCCGGTACCACCGGTTGTCCAGGGTCAGGGTCCAGGGATGGGCCCCGCCGTCCTTCCAGGAAAGTTCCACATTGCCGCTGGTGCGGGCGTCCCCCGTCAGCCGGCTGTGGTCCTTCCGGTTCCGCGCATCCAGATACGTGTACCCGGCCCCCAGGCTCCAGTGGCGGTCGAAGGCGTACTTCCCCTCGGCCTCCACCCCCTGGGTCTGTGCCTTGTCGATATTTTCGTACTGATACCGCAGCCGGCCGCCGTAGAACCCCAGCAGATGGGTCCGGATCATATCGTCGATTTTATTGTGGAAATACCGCACGCTGCCGCTGCTCTTGCCTCGCTGCATTTCCAGGGCGAAGTCGAAGTCCCGGGATTTTTCCGGCCGCAGGTCCGGATTGCCGTCCACCTCGTATACCATGCCCATGGCCCGTTCCATACGGGCGTACAGCTCGAAGATGGTGGGCGCCCGGTAGCCCCAGCCGTAATTGGTCTTCACGGACAGACCCGGTGTCATCTTCCAGGTGAGCCCGGCCCTGGGCGACCAGCGGCCACCGAAGCTCTGATAATGGTCGTACCGGATCCCGGGCACGAAATACACATTGCCGCCCAGGTCCCACTCATCCTGCAGGTAGGCCCCGCTGGTCTCCACCTGGGCCGAAGACCAGGGCTTGGCCTGGCCGCCGGACCATTCCAGCCGGTAGTCCCCGGTGCCCCGGCCCATGCGGGTGCCCCCCGCCTTTTCCTTCCTGTATTCCGCCCCGTAGGTCAGGGTGTGCCGGTCACTGGCCGTATAGGCATTTTTGAATTCCGCGCCCCAGGTCCGGTATTCACTGTGGTCGAAATCCCGTCCCAGCAGGGGCGTGGCCGTGTGGGACTCCTTTCCCAGCCGGTTGGTGTACAACAGTACATTGTAATCATTCCGGGCATCGCTACCGCTGTAGCGCAGGTGGTAGTCCTGCCGGTTGTTGTCGTTCCATTCCCGGCTGGCCACGGAGCTGTAGCCGTGCATGGGCAGCTTTCCCGCCGCCGTATCCTGGCGCAACTGCTCCCGCAGGTACGAAGCCCCGAATTCCAGGCTGCGACTGCTGTCGAACCGATACGTCCCCGTAATGTCCAGGAACCGCCGGGGTCCGTAGAAATTGGAATAACCCCCGTTGGTCATTTTCCACAGGTCCTGGAGCTTGGCGTCGACGGAAAGGTCCAGCTTGCCCACCTTGCCCGTGGACACGCCACCGTACACCGTTTTTTCCCGGGTACCGATCCGGGTGCCGGCATAGCCCCCCGCCCGGCCGGGCTTCCGGGTGAAAATCTGGATGACGCCACCCATGGCATCACTGCCGTACAGGGCTGAAGCCGCACCCCGCACCACTTCGATGCGTCGCACCCGATCCAGGTTCAGCCGGTTCAGTTCGTACACATTCATGGTCTGGGGCGAATCTTCGCCGGCCAGTCGCCGTCCGTCCACCAGGATCAGGGTACTGCCATTGCCCATACCCCGCAGGGACACCTTGTTGCCGGTCATGCCCCCTTCCACCACGTTCAGGCCCGGAACCCGCTCCAGGGCATCCCGTACCGTCAGGGCCCCGGTCTTTTCCCAGTCTTTTGGCGTCAGCACCGTCACCCCGGCCGGCACCCGGTCCTCCCCGGTGGCGTTCCGGGTGGCCGTGATCACGATTTCCTGAGGTGCCGCCTGGACCGCCGTACAAACCAGCATCACCAGAGCGGGGACCCCTCCCCACAGCAGCTTCCTTTTCCGCATCAACTTACGCCCGTACCTTCACCACGATCTTCTTCACCGTTTCCGGGCCCTCTCCAAACCAGCAGTTGGGCCGATGGACTTCCCAGGGGAAGAAAATGGCGAAATCTCCTTTCTCCAGCTTCACAAAGTTCTCTTTTCGGGTGCTGCCATAGAACACCACATCGTCCTTTTCCCGGCGGTCCTCCGTCAGGTCGCTGGCGTTTTCCACATCCGTGTACCCGATGGATTCCCGGCCGGCGCCCAGGATCTGGATATCGATGTACCTGAAATGCTTTTCCGGCCGCCGGTCCGCCACGGGCTCCGTCTGGTAGGTATTCACGCTGGCGAAGACAGCCTCTCCGTCCAGCGGGGTCTTTCCATCGGGCAGGGAGATCACATCCACTTCTTTCAGAAGTTCCAGGGCTTTCTTCACGTTGCCTGCCACCTGGGGCAGCAGACGATCCAGTTGTGCCAGGTTTCCAGTAATCATTTGGTTTCCTCCTCTTGGGGCAGCAGTGCCTGCAGTTTGCTGTACACTCGCAGGGCATTGTCATAGAAGAATTCCTGATGGTGTTCTGCCAGCACCACCAGCTTCATGGTATCGATATAGCTGCGGATGTTGATCAGGGGCCAGTCGGTGCCATACAGCACTTTGTCGTACCGGTCCACATAATCCAGCCACATGCGCAGGTAGCGGAAATAGTCCCGATGTTTCTCATAGAACTGGGCCCCGTCGAACTTGCCTTCCAGAAGGCCCGACAGATCCACATACACATTGGGGTTCTTGGCCACCACTTCCATGGCGTCCAGGATCCAGGGATTGCCGCAGTGGGCGATGACGAACTTCACCCGGGGAAACTGACTGGCCACCTCGTCGATGGTCAGGGGATGGGCATATTTCAGCATCCCATGGCCCCCGGCCGTATCCCCCGTATGGAATACCACCGGTACATCATAGGCTTCCGCCAGTTCATACAAGGGAAAATGGACCGGGTCATAGGCATACACCTGACAGTACCCGGTGTAGATCTTAATGCCCACGCACTGGGGTGTCTTCAGCAGCCGTTCGAATTCCAGGGCCGTCTGCTGGCAGTTTCCATCATTCAGTGCTTCGCTTTCCACCCCGGCGCAATACGCGATCTCTTTGGGCTGGTTGTATTCCGTCAGGGAAAAATCCCCGGCCAGATCCGGTACCCGGGGGGTCACACCCCCAAAAAACGACGGCCAGATCGGTGCATTCCCCATGGCCACGCTCATGACCACATTGTTTTCCTTACAGGACTTCAGATAGTTCTCCACCGTATTTTCATGGCCTGCGGCCCTGGCATCTTCGTCAAACGACGCACAGCGGAAGAAATGCATATGGGCATCAATGATCTTCATTTGCGTTCCCCTCTTCTCGTAAAAATATCCATAAAGGCTCCTGCCGGCTCTCCTCCGGCAGCACCTTCTGCAGAATCTTTTTCTGTTCCTCCCACAGGGACAGGGTGCTCTGCAGGATTCCCTGCTGGAACCGCACTCGGGTACTGCCGGCGCCCACCACACGGATACCGCCGGGATGGAGCCCCACTATATCCTGGGCCAGATGAATGGACCATTTGTCCGTCTGCCCCACCCGTTGCCGGTCGATCTGCGTCACCACCAGCAGGTCGGCGCCGGCCTGCCGGGCCTTCTGCCTTAGCTCCTCCTGAGGCCAGGGCGCATTGCCCTCCGCCCGATGCTGGTAGTCCAATACCACATACCTGGGCAGCAGGCTGCGGTATTCATCCAGCAGGAATTTCCCCAGGTCCGGGGAATACCGGGTATCGGCCCCATGGTCCTGACTGATCAGCACCAGGGCCACCAGCGGGCCCTTGCCTTCCCGTTTTTCCAGGGGAACCGGCTGCCAGATACCGTTTTTCTCTGCCTGTTCCCGTTCTGCATAATAATCCTTCACCGCCAGATCCAGATAATAGGAGATGGGGTGCTGATAATCGGTGTAGGTTCCGGAAAGCGCGTATTCCTTTTTCCGGCCGAACTGTTCGTACCCTTTGTAGAAGGTCTGGAGCGCGCCGGGTACCGGATCCAGGGAGGTGACCACCCGTTCCAGCTGCAGCCGGCTGCCCACCTGCCGGGCAAAGGCTCCGTTTCCCACAGCCGGAGCCCCGAAGGTGATCACAGGCAGCTGGGATGGATCTACTCCCCGCTCCACCAGTTCGCTGCCCAGCAGGGTTGCACCGGCCCCGCCCAGGCTGTGGCCGGTGAGCAGCAGTTTTTCTTTGGGATGGCTTTGATAAAAGGCCGCCAGGTCCTCCGGTCTTCCGTCCCCGTCTACATCCACAGGCTGGGAAAGGACCGCCCGGGCATACCGGAGAAATCCCTGGTGGACCGCCGATCCTGAGGTCTCTTTGTTGTCCGCCAGGGGCTTTCCCCCGGGGAAAGTGACCTTCCGGGTCTTCAGGTTCAGCTGCCAGTCCTTTTTGGAGGCACTGCCCCGCAGGGCCAGCACCGTCCAGTTTTTCCCATGGAGAGGCCGGTCACTGCGGGCCAGGGTAAAATGGACTTCTGTATCCCCGTCCTTCACCGTATAGGGAGTTATCTTCCAGCCGTAATCGGCCAGATACCGGCTTTCCAGGCTGCTGTCCGGACTGTAGCTGCCGGCACAGACCGCGGCAGCCATAGCCGTCATGGAAGCCCGTTTCACAGGCTGGTCCGCTCCGGCCCCCAGACACAAACGGGGCACTGCCAGTAAGACCAGGAGCAGGCCCTGCCGGAACCTGTACCCCTTTGGGAGAATCTTGCCCAAACCCATCTCAGGCTCTGGGGTTCCGGGCATTCAGTTCCCGAAGATCCGACTGGCTCAGGCGGATGTACACCGGGCCATCCAGCAGGCCGCCCACTTCCTTGGTCTGGAACAGGATGGAGATGCTGCCGTCCGGATTCAGGAAAAAGTCTTCCGGCACCCGGGTGACCTGCTTATCCGGATGGATCTTCACATCACTGCTGTTGTAGCACTGGCTGGCCAGATAGCCGTTCAGGTCGGCCATTGTCACCCGCACAAAGGCAGACAGGGGCAGCCGGGAACCGGTATCCAGTTCATAGACCACACCCCGGGTCCTGACTTTATTTTCATTGCCTTCCGAACGCAGGTCACTGAGGACCAGAGAGACCAGCTGGTTGTCCTCATATTTGGTTTCATACCAGGTGCGTCCGGAGGTGAATTTCCGATCCACAAAACCGGCACGGAAGTCATCCATGAAGGATTTGATGTCTTTATTGATCAGGCCGTCTGCCTTTTTGTTTTTGGTTTCCACCACGGGCCAGGTCATTTCCAGATCGGCGATCCGGGCCTGTTCGCTTTCTACTTTGGCAAAAGCCGGTACGGAAAGGCTCAGGCAAAAGGCCAGAGCCGCCAGCATTGTTTTTTTCAACATGGGTCACACGCTCCTTCTTCACTGCAGGATTACGGATATAGTATAACACAAAGAGGGAGCTGCCGCATATGCGACCGCTCCCTCTTCCCGCTTTCAGTCCTTCACCTGATCCACTGCATACGTTGCAATGGCCAGGCTGGCTGTGAGCCCCGGGGATTCGATGCCCACCAGATCGATCAGGTTGGGCAGGCCCCGCCGGGCTTCATTGGTGATGACAAAATCCGTCCACTTTCCCCCGGGTTTCATGGTCTTGGGCCGGATCCCGGCCATATCTGGATTCAGGTCTTCCCGTTCTACAAAAGGCAGATAGCTGTGGGCCGCCTGGTAGAACTGTTCCAGATGGGACGGGTCCACATTGTAGTCGGTCCTGCTGTCCACATATTCCGCACTGGGACCCATCTTGCCCATACCATCCAGGCTCTTGGTCATGTGGATCCCCAGGCCCTTCAAATTCTGTGCCGGCGGCGGATAGACCAGATGCTGGATCAGCCGGGCCTTGCCCGGCGCCAGGGAGAAGTATTCCCCCTTGCAGGGATAGATCCGGTATCCGGCGGCATCGATATCGATGCCCAGCTGTTCCGGGATGGCATCGCTGTACAGACCGGCACAGTTGAACAGCACCTTCGTCTCCAGATCGCCCTCCCCTTCCGGGTTCCGGTAATGGACCGCATACCCATGGGTGCTTTTCTTCACCTGCAGGACTTCATGGGCATAGCACAGCAGCACCCCCTGGGCTTCCGCCATACCTTCCAGCCGGGCCATGAGCTGGTGGGAATCGATGATGCCGGTGGTTTCCGAAAACAGGCCGCCGGTGGCTTCGATGGCCGGTTCCAGCTGATGGACTTCTGCTCCATCCAGCCAGCGCAGGCCCGGCACCCTGTTGGCCTGGCCCTGTTCATAGATTTTCCTCACCGCTGCTTCCTCATCGCTGTTGCGGGTAATGATGATCTTTCCCAGCTTCTTGTGGGGCACCCGGTGGGTTGCACAGAACTGGTACAGCATCCGATTGCCCTCCACACACAGTTTCGCCTTCAGGGAACCGGTGGGATAGTACATGCCTCCGTGGATGACTTCGCTGTTCCGGCTGGAAGTTTCCTGGCCGAACCGGCCATATTTCTCCACCAGCAGGATTTCCCGATCCGGGTAGCGGCGGCTCATTTCCACGGCTACTGCCAGTCCCACCACGCCAGCCCCGACAATGACAACATCCGTTTGATCCATGGATCAGCCCTCTCTTTTCTTATAGAATCTATAATGTTTTCATTATAGCATAAATTACGAAAAAGGGGATGCCGCAAAGCATCCCCTTTATAAAAGCTCGATAGCGACCACGTAGACAGTATCATCTTCCACCTGGAATTTCACGTTCCAGTGGTCAAAGGTCAGGCCGTAGACCCGTTTGGGATCCTTCTGGTAATGGGGACGGGGATCCTGGCGCAAAATGCCGATCAACGCCGCCCGTTTCTCCTCCGGCAGTTTCTCCCCTTCTCCGGCAGGCATCTGCACCTCCAGGGTCCGGTCCGCTCCCTGGGCGAAACCGCTCCGGGCCTCCGGCCGGGCATCTGCATAGGGCACATAGGGTTTGATGTCATAGATGGGGGTCCCATCCATCAGATCCGCTCCCTTCACCCACAGGGTGGGTCCCTGGGGTCCCTCCCATTCAATATGGTCCAGCTCCACCAGGGACAGGCCCAGAGGGTTGGGCCGGAAAGGCGACCGGGTGGCAAACACCCCCAGCCGGGTATTTCCCCCCAGCCGGGGCGGGCGCACTGTAGGGGACCAGGTGTGGTTCCGGGAAAAGCCCCAGACCAGCCACACATGGGAAAAACCTTCCAGCCCTCGCAACATCTCCGGACGGCGGAAGCCTGCTGCCATTTCCACATGGCCCTGCAACTGGGGAACCAGACCGCTCTGCCGGGGCAGACCGAACTTGTCCGGCAGGTCGCCCCGGTACCAGGCCACCGGTTCCAGGGTCAGCCGACCGTTTTCTGCCTGATTGGGATTGTCCATTACCGGTTGACCACCGTGTTCACGTTCAGGTCCTTATCCACGTAGAACCGGGTGCCCTTCACGGACAATTCGGCCGCCAGGCCTTTGGTGGTCACCTGGTACATCCACATGCCCGGTGCCACCTGGAAAGATCCCTCCAGGGAATCCCCATGGACCCCGTCTTCCGCCGCAGCCACGGCCTGGCCGCCGAAGGTCCAGCCCCTGGTGATGAAAGAATTGAAGGCATCTTCGTTGCCGAACACGAAGATGATGTTGGACTGGCGCACGCCCAGTCCCAACCCCAGTTTCATTTCTCCCATCTTCATGAACACTTCCCGGCCGCTGTGCTGATTGATGGCCCGGCCCCTTCCGTGGCCCCCGCCCAGGATGCCGGCGCTGTAGCTGGTATCCACGAACACTGCATACCCAAACGCATTCTGGATGGCCTTCCGGGATTTGGGATTCCGTTTGTACAGATCCAGCAGGGCCCGGTAGGTCTTGGTCCGCAGTTCCGCCCGTTCCCTGTCCTCTTTGGTCACCGTGGCCGCCGCTGCAGGCTGCGTCCCGGCAGCCGCCTGCACCACCGCCGGTACCACCCCCAAAGACGCAACGCTCAAGGTGAGTGTCGCCAGCAGCGTCGCTGCCATTGTTTTTGCTTTTTTCATAGAGATCACCTCATCCTGGTAAGATGTCAGACCACCCTGACGGGCTCAAAGATGTCAGAAGCCAGCTTGTTCCAGAAAACCGACCGTCTGACTTTCTGTCAACTCGCTGACATCTGACATCTCAAAGGCCACAGCGTGGCCGCTCTGACTTCTTATTGAATTATTGATTCGGCTTCAGGTACCCGCCGTTCTGCAGCTCATAGGTCTTGCCACCCAGCCAGCTGTTGGCTGCCTCAGCTGCATTGTAATAAATGGTATGGCCATTGCCTTTCACATTGGTCATGGACGGAGTTCCGTCCGTAAATACATCCAGGTAGCAGTCGGCCGTCACAGACCAGCTGGAGGAAGCATCCAGGTTCACATCGGCTTTTTTCGCCGTCCGATCCGTATTGATGGCCCCGGACCAGTGGCTGCCGTTCTGCAGATCCATCAGGATGGTGCTGGCCCCGTCCACGGACACATTGCCGTACAGGCCCTGATTGTTGGCCATAAAGGTCAGATCGCCGCCGTTATCGGCCACATCTCCGATCTGACCGCCTTCCACCCGGATCAGGGTACCGCCCAGATACTGCATGGTGGTCATTTCCGAATAGATCCGGGCCGCCGTATTGGTCACATAGAACAGGGGTCCTTCTTTCAGGCTCCGGAGGGCAGAGCCCTTGACGGAGAACCGGCCCAGGCCCTTGCCGTCGGTGCCGTTGTCCCTGGCCTTGTTCTGGTACAGCATCACCCCGTGGGTCCCGTTGCCGCTCAGGTCCACATATTCCAGATGGATGGCATTGTTGCCTTCCACCACGGCGATTTCACTGGCAGCCGCCGTGCCCTTGGCCTCGCTCAGTTTGATGCTGCCTTTGGAGTAAATCAGCGGACTGCCTTCGCCGGAGGTGTTCAGGGTACTCTTGCTGACGGTGACACTGGCTCCCTCCGGTTCCGTGGCCAGGGCCGCAGACCGTACACCGGTGGTCCCCACGTTGATGTTGTCAGCCGTAATGCTGCCTCCCTCCGTGGCATCCAGGCCCCGGGAATTGGTGCCGGTGGTACGGATGTTGGAATCGTGGAGTTTGATGGTCCCCTTGCTGCCGGTGGCAAACACGGCATTGGCCCCATCGGCTTCTGTACGGATGGTGCATCCGTCCATGGCAAGAGCCCCGTCAGCTGCCAGCACGGCCGCATTCAGGCCGTGGAACTTGCTGCCCAGCACGTCTGTGGAAGCACCACTTTTGGTGATACCCCCGTGGGACAGGGTCACGTCCGCCCCATCCTTGACCAACAGGGCGTTTTCATCCGGTTTCAGGGACGCATAGCTGTCGGCCAGGGCTGTCTTGGGACCGCCGCTCACCAGTTTGGCGGCACTGTAGCTGTCCGCAGGCAGGGGTTCCGCAGCCGTGGCGGTTTCCGCGCCGGTGGTGACAGCCTTTTCCGATTGTTCCACAGCCGTGGATTTCGTTTCGACTTTGGCGGCTTTCGCCGGTTTCACTTTTTTATGGGGTACCGTTTCCGTTTGGGCAGGGGCCGCTTTGGCAGCAGCTGCCTCCGTCTTCTGGGCTGCCCACGCATAGGGAGTGGACAACAGAGAGGCCATGACGGCCAGGGTTAAGATTTTAGAACTTTTCATGAAAATCCCTACTTTCGTGTGTAGACTTACTACATAGTATATCGCAAAAAGGGGGTGGGCCGCAAATGAACAGTCTGGGAAGTCACGAGTCTATAGTCACCAGTCGGCAGCCAAAATAAGCCAGCTTCGCTGGCAAAAAAACAGCCCGTGGCTCATGGCTTGCGGCCCATGAAAAGTTCTTCCACTCTCCGCTGGTCCACCTTCCCCACGGCCGATAATGGCAATGCGTCGATTACTTTCCAGTACCCCGGGATTTCCGTGGGGAGCAGCTGCTCCCTCAGGGCCCTGCGTATCTGCTGCAATGTGGCGTCTTTGGCCAGTACCACGGCGGCGCCCAGATCCTCTCCCCGCTTTTCATCCTTCACCGGTACCACACAGGCATCAGCGATTCCTTCCGTCTGGAGCAGGGCCTGTTCCACCCGGCAGCAGCTCAGGGTAAGCCCGCCTTTGTTGACCACCTGTCCGGACCGCCCCTGGAAAATCAGGTATCCATCCTCATCGAAGTACCCCCGATCCCCCAGGGTGCAGGGCTGGGACAGCCCCTCCACATGGTAGGGGGTGTCGATGTAAATAAGCCCGTCCCGGCATTCCACCGTAACCCCCGGACAGGGGCGCCCTACGCTGCCCGGATGGGCCAGCAGCTCTTCATAGGTGAGCCAGGTGATGTAATCCAGTTCGCTGGCCCCGTAATACAGCCACAACTGGCTCCGGGGAAAGAAGGATTTCAGCTGTCGGGCTGCCCCGGCTTCCAGCAGCTGGGACCCTGCCATCACCGTACGCACCGTCCGGCAGGGCTGCTGCAGACATCTCAGCAGCAGCTTCAGTTTTACCGGAACCAGGTAGATCAGGGTCACCGGGTACCGGGCCAGTGTCTCCACCCAGAGCCGGCTGTGGAGAGTGGTGCCAATGAGCAGGGTACCGCCGGCGTATACCACCGAGGACCACACACTCAGATTGCCCGTGAAACTCATACTGCCTTCCACAAAAGCCAGGGTATCCCTGTCGATCTGGAAGGCCCGGTTCTGCGCCGGAATGAACCCGGCCCAGCTTTCATAAGTCCGGAACATCAGCTTGGGCAGGCCGGTGGAACCGGAGCTGAGCACCCCCATGCACACCTCCGGCGCCGGTACGGGTGCCTCCGGATTCCCCTTCCGCAGGGTGCCATCATCAATCCAGCCGATCTGTCGCACCCGGCAGAGTTGGTCCGCTGCAGCAGGAGACAGATCTGGATGGCCCAGTACCGGTACCCAGCCGGCTGTTTCCGCGCCCAGGAAGGCAATCAGCTGCTCCACCGGATCCTGCCGCACAATCAGGAGGGTGTTACGGGGCAGGCCCTGGAATTGTCGGGCATAGGCCTTCATCTGTCGGCATATAGCCTCATAGGTATACTGACAGTCTTTTTCAATGAAAAAAGGTTTCGCCGGCTGCACCGCAGCCCAATGCTCCACCCACTGTGCATAATCCATCTGTTCCTCCCCCTGTCTCCAGGATCACCGCGGCTCCTGTCCCTCCGGCACCGGCAATGGCGCACAGAGCGCGCCTTCCGCCCTGTTGTTTCAGGGCCGCCAGGGCATGGATCACCAGCACGGCACCGCTGCACCCGTAAGGATGACCATAGGCCAGGGCCCCGCCCAGGGGCAGGTACCGGTCCACACAGTCCGGATGCCGCCGGGCAAACAGGGCAGAAATCACGGCAAAAGCTTCATTGTATTCGAAATCATCCACATCACTGACGGTCAGCCCCGCTTCCTCCAGGGCCTTGTCCCCTACGGCCAGGGCTCCCAGGGGGCTGAACCGGGGCTCCACCCCTGCCATGGTCACATGGACGATACGGGCCAGCGGTTCCACGGTCCGTCCTTCCCGGGACCACTTTTCCAGCTGCCGGCCGGAACACAAAAGCAGAAAGGCCGCCCCATCCTGGGTCAGGCAGGCATTGGCCGCCGTCAGGGTGGGTGTGCAGCTCCCCGTCTTCTGCCGTTCTTCCGGTGTCAGCAGGGCTTCCACTTCATCCTTCCGAAACAGGGTGGGCATCCGTTTGGCCAGCTTTTCATTCATCCGGGGCCGCAGGCTCTCGTCCCGGGTACTTCCGAACAAGCTCACCACATAGGGCGCCAGGGCTCCGCTCTGCCGGGCCTCCGCCGCCTTCTGATGGCTGCGCACCGCCCACCGGTCCAGCTCCTCCCGAGGCACCCGGTACACCTGAGCCGTCCGCTCCGCTCCCTCCAGCATGGTCCGGGGGCTATCCGTATCGGGCGAGAACTGGGCCGTCATATAGCCTTCCGGTGTATACCGCGCGTCCCAGGGCTGGTACACCCGCCGGGGCTGCATAGAGGACGACTCCACGCCCCCCGCCAGCACCACGTCCAGCAGCCCGCCGCGGATCTGGCCGTACCCCAGGGAAAGTGCTGCCAGAGCCGAGGCGCACTGCATATCCACGGTCAGGGCCGGGGTACTTACCGGAAACCCGGCCTCCAGGGCCATGAGCCGGGTCAGGTTGCCGCCACTGCCCACGGCGTTGCCTCCAATGACCAGCTGAGCCTCCCTGGCCACCGGCACCTGGACGCAAAGCTGCCGGAGAAGGGCAGCGCCCAGCTTCTCCGGCGGAACTTCCTTAAATATGCCATTCTGTAATCCCAGGTGGCTGCGCAGCCCGGCCACCAGATAGACGTCACGGCCCTCCATATCAGAACCCGTACCGCTGCAGCCGGTTGGCCAGGAACGCAGCCAGTACCACCTTCAGGGTATCCCCGATCAGGAAGGGGAACACGGCCATGACCAGAGTCTTCCACACGCCCACTTTGGCCACCGCGTACATGCTGATGCAGCCGCCGATGTAGATGATGGGCATGCCCACGCAGATGCCGATGGCCATCAGTTTCTTGAAGGAACGGCTGTTGCCCCGCACAGCGCTCATGGCGATGGCCGCCACCAGAAAGCCCAGGTTAAAGCCCCCGGTAGGCCCGATCAATTTGATCAGCCCGGACGTACCGCCCACGAACACCGGCACCCCCACAGCCCCCAGCAGCAGGTAGATGCCCAGGATGATCCCTGCCTGTTTTGGTTTCATGACAAAGGCCACCAGGTTCACCATGATGGTCAGTGCCGTCACCATGGCCGGTGTAAAAGGCAGCGGAAAAGAAATGTACGCCGAGACGGCCAGCAGCGCGACACAGACCGCACTGGCCGTCATCACCCGTACCTGTTCCCGCTGGCCGGTCACTGCGGCCGCAGATGGATGCAAATTCTCTCTCATTTCGCTCATTCTTTTCTTCCTCCCTGATATAGATCATGTTTCCCGCATGGACGGGAACGTAAAAGGCCATATGGAACCGCTCCGGTTCTCCCAGCTGTTCGAACAGGCTCCGCCACAGCAATAACCCCTGGACCACCGGATCCACACCCAGATGGATAGGATTCGTGTCTCCGGTAACCCGGGCAAAGGCCCGCAGTTCCTCCGACGAAAAACTCCGCCAGGGGGTATAGCCTTCCAGGCTTCCATCTTCCGCTTTTTGTAAACCTATTTTTTCACTATGGTTTACCTTTCGGGCAAAAAAGAGCAGCTCCGCCTGGAGCCAGCCCACCTGTTCACCCCGTTCCCAGCCTTCCACCAGCAGCTGCTGGTAATTCTTCCGCTGCCGCCGGCACCGGGCTGTGAACCGGGTTTCCGGTCCTGCCGGCTGGAAGCGCCGGTAATGGAGCCGGCCGATATAGCTGTTGTCGTAAGCGGGACCCTGGAACGCACCCAGGCCCCTGATGTATCCATCCATGTTTTCTCTCATAATACGTATAAGCGTAGCAGATTTTTGCTTTCTGTTCAACTATTTTCGCAAGTAGGTTAACGCAAATGGTTCCTTATTTTCTCCCTATCTTTCCGGTCGGGCAGCCTGCCGACGTTCCGGAAATTGTATAATCAAGGCATCTGAACAAAGAGGAGGCCTTTCCATGAAAATCAATGCCTGTTATGTGAACCAAGAATGGGCCGGTGGGTGCAAAAGTGCGTGGAAACACCCTCTCTTTCCCGGTAACTATGGTATCATAGAGAAAATACGGCACGGCAGGAGGGATGGTCATGAACCAGAAACAGCTGCAATATTTTCTCGATTGCTGCGAAACAAAAAACATGCAAAAGACGGCGGACCGATTTTTTGTCTCCCGTCAGGGCGTCAGCAAAATGATCCGGGACCTGGAAACCGAATTGGGGACACCGCTGTTCCACCGCTCCCAAAAGGGGCTGGAACCTACGGATTTTGCGTTTTCTCTGATTCCCCATGCCCGAAACCTGCTGGACGAATACGCGTGCATCACCGGCATGAACACCCTGGCCGGCCAGAAGCAGAACGTGGTCACCCTGTATGCACTGGACCATGTCCTGGAATACCTGTCTGCGGATTTCCTGCGGGATTTCCGGAAAGCGTTCCCCCATACGATCCTGAGTACGGTGGAAAGTACGGATACAGGAGCGCTCAACGGCCTGCTTGCGCAGGAAGCCGATTTCGCCATCACCACCGGTCCCATCGACAGCACCCGTTTTACCGCTGGCCCTCTGTTCTATTCCCGTTTCTGCTTCCGCATGGCCGCCGATCATCCGCTGGCACGCAAAGAAAAACTGACCTACCAGGATCTGGCAGGTCAGAAAATCATCAGCAAGGGGCGGGCGTACCGCTGTTTCCGCACCCATATGGATGAAAAGATTCTGGGTGCCGGCATCGCCGTGGATATTTTTGCCGAAACGTCGGATGAAACCATCGCTCTGGACCTGATCCGGAAGGAAGGGGTCATCTCCATCGGTTACGACTATATGGATTTGCTGCATCCCGCCCCGGACATCGCCGTCCGTCCCCTGGACGCTTCCGAATCGGGCTCGGAGCTCTATCTGGTCACCTTGAAGAATACCCTGCCCCGGAAAAGCGCCCGTCAGTTCCGGCAATTTCTGCTGGACTGGATCCCAGCCCATGGCAAAGATCAGATTGCCTGGCCAGGAGCTCAATATTCTACAGTCTCCCCGTCTTCCGGCATATCGTAATCGGTGATGCCCCGCTTCTGCAGACGGCCGCGCATTTCCATACGTGTAATGGAAGCATGGGCTACATTGTCAAAGTGCGTGAGGAAGAGCTTCGCTTCCGGCAGAGTCTGGTGGACGCAATCCACATCTTCGTCATCCATGATCAGACGGCCGAAGCCCACCAGTTCCGCGGCACAGGCGTTCAGCGTCACCACATCGGGCTTGTATTGGAGCAGCGTATCCTGGACGCCCTGATACCAGACCGTATCCCCGGTAACGTACAGTTTCTTTTCGCCGGCTGCCTCGAAAACCACCCCGCAGGCTTCACAGGATGCCTTGACCAGACCGTGACGGGCCGGAGCGCGATGCAGCGTCACGTTCCCGAAAGAGACGCCTTCTGCCGTCAGCAGACGGACATCCGTAAAGCCGGATTTCCGCAGGACCGCCGCATCGGCTTCATCCTGGGTGAAGATCGGCAGACTGTGGTCCAGAGGAGCACCGATGGTCCCCTGGGCCATATCCATGTCGATGTGATCGGGATGGATATGGGTCAGGATATAGGCGTCCACGCCGGCCAGGATGGATTCCACTGATTCCGGCAGACCGAATAACGGCATAGGGATCTGCTCCTTCACCGGATCCGGCACCGTAAACGGATGGCCGGGAATGGTAGCAACCGTGCCAATGCCATACTGCGGCGCCAGCCAGGGGTCAAGCAGGAATGTTTTGTCCCCGAATTGGATCTTATTGGTTGCGTTGCGGATCTGTTCGATTTCCATATGATCTACCTCCTAAAATGCCTTCTCAAGGCAACTTGCTCTTTGGTTCGTTTCGTTGTGTTCATTATACAGGGAAAGGCGCTGGCAGGAAAAGAACAGAAATCCATGCAGTCCGCAACCATTTGGTTGTCAGTACATATTTTCACAAATTCTTGAATTTACCTTAGTAAAGTTCTATAATTTGTTCATATCTTCATAATCCATTTTATACAAGGGGGAGATTTGTATGACAGCCGCAAACGGCACATCCCGGTCCACACTGGCCAACTACCGGGATCCCATCATCCTGATCACGTTCTGCGTCCTGGGCGCCATCCTGGGACTGCAACTGGGGCCCAAGGCCGCGTTCCTGAAGCCCATCGGCCAGATTTTCCTGAACTTATTGTTCTGCCTCATCGTTCCGCTGATTTTCTTCTCCATCGCCGGTTCCATCGCCAACACCAAGGATACGGGCAAGGTGGGGAAGATGATCGGCTACACCCTGATCATCTTCATCATCACGGCCACCATCTCCGGCGGCCTGATCCTGCTGGTGACCCACTTCACCGGAGTACCCACGTCCTTTAGCGTACCCACGGCCAACGCCGGTGCCGCCGCCGGGAAACCGGTGACCATCGCGGACCAGATCGTCAACACCCTGACGGTGGGCGACCTGCCGCTCCTGATTTCCCGTTTCCACGTGCTGCCGCTCATCATCCTGACCATCTTCTTCGGCATCTGCGTCTCTATGATCGGCGAACCGGCCAAACCGGTGGTGGACTGGATGAACGCCATGAGCCTGGTGTGCTACAAGATGGTTGCCATCCTCATGAAAGCCGCCCCCATCGGCCTGGGCGCCTACTTCGCCGATTTGACCGGCACCTACGGCGTGGACCTGCTGAAGACGTACGGCAGCGCCATGGCTGTGTTCTACACCGTGGTGTTCGTCTACTTCTTCGTGTTCCTGGGCTTCTACGCCTGGCTGGCCGCCGGCAGCTGGGGCGTTCGGAACTACTTCAAGGTCATCCTGGCTCCGGCCCTGACCGCCCTGGGTACCCGTTCCTCCGCCGCCACCATCCCGCTGCAGATGGAAGCCTGCGACAAGCTGGGCGTGCCCCGGGAGATTTCTTCGGTGGTGGTTTCCATGGGCGCTACCTGCCACATGGACGGTGCCTGCATCGCCGTGGTGTACTCTGAAGTGCTGGCCACGGCTCTGTTCGGCCATCCTCTGGCCGGTTTCGACTTCATCCTGGCCCTGTTCCTGGGCGTGTGCGCATCCGTAGCCACCTCCTCCGTACCCGGTGGTGGTGCAGCCGGTGAAACCATGATCGTCTCCGTGTTCCACCTGCCGGAAAGCGCGTTCCCCATCCTGCTCATGGTCATCGAGCTGTTCGACCCCGGGTGCACCCTGCTGAACTCCTGCGGCGATACGGTGGTGTCCATGATGATCAGCCGCATTTTCTACGGCAAAGACTGGTATAAAAAGAATCTCAACGGAAATCTGCCCGGAAAGGAAGCTCTCGTCCATGAAAATTGATGCCCGCTATCTGCTGGAAGAACCGGAACTGGGTGACGCCGCCCTGCCCGATTCCCTGGAACTGGACCTGCCCATCGACGGCGACCGGATCCTGGGCGAAGTCTATCTGCCCGCCGGGGTCTACGAAGGCCCCCATCCCGCGGTGATTTTGTGCCACGGGATTCCCGGCACCAACAACAACGACGATGTGGCCCAGTGCCTGCGCCGCATGGGCTGTGTGGTGATCCGGCCCTACCACCGGGGTGCCTGGGGCAGCGAGGGGATCTACTCCTTCTCCCACTGCATCCAGGACGCCATCGCCCTGGCCCGCTGGGCCCGGGAAGAGGTGGCGAAAGCCTATGACATCGACCCAAAGAACATCTTCCTGGCCGGCCATTCCAACGGGGGCAACACGGTACTGAACGCCGCCCGCTACCTGCCGTTCCTGCGGGGCGTCATCGCCTTCTGTCCCTACGACCACCAGGCCGGGCTGGAGCACATCCCCCACCAGGACCTGAAGACTGCCTTCGAGGAAGCCGCCGCTGTGCTCCATGTGGGCCGGTTCGAAGACCTGTGGCAGGACAGTGTGGAGCACGCCAGCGAATGGAGCTTTACCGCCAATGCCCACCGGTTCCAGGACCGGAACCTGCTGCTCATCGGCGGCCGCCGGGACACGGTGGCCCCGCCGGAATGGATGATCGAGCCCCTGTGGCAAGAGCTGGAAGCCATGCCCACCCAAAGCCATCATAAAAAAGTGCTGCTGGATACCAACCACGGCCTGGACAACGCCCGTCTGGAGCTCATCCAGACCATGGGCGAATGGATCCAGGAAGTCGTGGAAGACTGATTCCGAGCATAAAAATGGGGTGTGAAAAAATACTTTTCACACCCCGTCACTAGTCTCTAGTCTCTAGTCACTAGCCGATGGAAGCCAGCTACGCTGGCAAAATAAAAGGAGCTGTGATTCGCTCACAGCTCCTTTTTTTCGATCCACTCTTTCAGGACCACCGCATTGTTGTATTCCGGATCTTTGGCACCGTAGAGAAGCGTTACGTTGCCGGCATCCAGGAACGATTTTATTTTTTCCAGAAAGGCACCACTTTCCGGACTCTTTTCCAGCTCGTCCACATACTTCTGGGCGAAGGCCGGGAACTTTTCCGGATCATGGCCGAACGCCTTCCGCAGTTCATTCGTGGGAGCGATGGCTTTCTCCCAGGCGGTCAGCTCTGCCTTTTCCTTCTTGATGCCCCGGGGCCACAGCCGGTCCACCAGGACCCGGCTGCCGTCCGTTTCTTCCGGAGCTTCATAAATCCGTTTCACTTGCAGCTTTCCCATGGAAAAGCCTTCTTTCTGTTATTTCGCCTGCCGTTTTTCCTTTTCGGCCACCTGTTCACAGGCCGTCAGAGGGTAGCGGTCGGAATTGTGATGGAACTCGATGCAGGGTTCACAGTCCTTATACCGGGGGCAGTCGAAATTCTTGCACGGGCAGGTGTCCGGATCGTACAGTTTAATCATATTAGGCACCGAAGAACAGTTTCATGTCGTCTTCTACCGTGCCGATACCGGCAATACCGAAGTTCTTCACCAGGACGTTGGCCACGTTCGGGCTCAGGAAGGCCGGCAGGGTGGGTCCCAGATGGATGTTCTTCACACCCAGGTACAGCAGGGCCAGCAGAACGATGACTGCTTTCTGTTCGTACCAGGCAATGTTGAATACCAGAGGCAGGTCGTTGATGTCTTTCAGACCGAAGACTTCCTTCAGTTTCAGAGCGATCAAAGCCAGGGAGTAGGAGTCATTGCACTGACCGGCATCCAGGACACGGGGAATGCCACCGATATCGCCCAGGTTCAGTTTGTTATATTTGTATTTGGCGCAGCCGGCGGTCAGGATGACGGTATCCTTCGGCAGAGCTTTGGCAAATTCCGTGTAGTATTCACGGCTCTTCATACGGCCGTCGCAGCCAGCCATGACCACGAACTTCTTGATGGCGCCGGATTTCACAGCGTCGACCACTTTGTCAGCCAGGGCGAAGACCTGTTCATGAGCGAAGCCGCCCACGATGGAACCGGTTTCGATTTCAGTAGGAGCCGGGCAGGTCTTGGCCTGTTCGATCAGGGCGCTGAAGTCCTTGTGCCCGTTTTCGTCAGCAGCTACATGGTTGCAGCCAGGATAGCCGGCAGCACCGGTGGTCCACAGACGGTTCTTGTAGCTGTCTTTCGGAGGAACGATGCAGTTGGTGGTCATCAGGATGGGGCCGTTGAAGCTTTCGAATTCTTCCTTCTGTTTCCACCAGGCGTTCCCATAGTTGCCGGCGAAGTTCTTGTATTTCTTGAAGAAAGGATAGTAATGAGCCGGCAGCATTTCGGAATGGGTGTATACATCCACGCCAGTGCCCTGGGTCTGATCCAGCAGCATTTCCAGGTCTTTCAGGTCGTGACCGGAAATCAGGATGCCCGGATTCTTGCGCACGCCGATGTCCACAGTGGTAATTTCAGGGTTGCCGTAAGCCGTGGTGTTGGCTTTGTCCAGCAGAGCCATGCCCTGTACGCCGTATTTACCGGTTTCCAGAGTCAGGGCAACCAGGTCGTCCACGGATTTGGTATCATCCAGGGTAGCAGCCAGAGCGCGTTGGATGAAAGCATCCACTTCTTCGTCGTCCTGGGCCAATACGTTGGCATGTTTGCTGTAGGCAGACAGACCTTTCAGGCCGTAGGTGATCAGTTCGCGCAGGGAACGGATGTCTTCGTTTTCGGTAGCCAGTACGCCCACGGTCTTGGCTTTGGCATCGAATTCTGCTTCAGCACCGTTCCACAGAGCAGCTTCCGGCAGGTCAGCGGTGTCACCCAGCTGAGCCAGCAGGTCAGTTTTCACTTTCAGGGTATCTTTGATCCGGTCGATGATGGCTTCCCGGTCGAAGTTGGCGTTGGTGATGGTGGTGAACAGGTTGACAGTCACCAGATGGTTCACGTTGCGGTCAACGTTCTTTCCGGCAGCCCGCAGAGCGGTGGTCACAGCGGACAGACCCTTGGTCACGTAGATCAGCAGATCCTGCATAGCAGCCACTTCCGGCTTCTTGCCGCAGACACCCACGATGGTGCAGCCTTTGCAGCCGGCGGTTTCCTGACATTGATAGCAGAACATCTTGTTTTCCATTCGTTACTCCCCTTTTCTTCAAGAAAATTTTATTCAAAGGATTTGTTTCTCACTCGATGGCTCTATTATAGCCAAAGCAGAGCAGCAAATCCGTTGTTCAAACAACACATAAAGAAAAAAACACAAAAATTTGTACTAACTGAATCATATTTATCCCAATGCCACATCCAGCGTCATCATGACGGTAAACCCTAATGCGAAGGTGAGCACCCCCACATTGGAATGCTCCCCTTCGGACATTTCCGGGATCATCTCCTCCACCACCACGTACAGCATGGCCCCAGCCGCAAAGCTGAGAAAATAGGGCAGCAGGTGGCCGATGATCCGGGACGCCAGGATGGTCCCCGCCGCCGCAATGGGTTCCACGGCTCCGGAAAGAACCCCGCCCAGGAACGCCTTATGCCGTCCCATGCCCCCTGCTTTTAACGGCAGGGAAATGATGGCCCCTTCCGGAAAGTTCTGGATGGCGATGCCCAGGGACAGGACCAGGGCACTACCCAGGGAAATTTCCTCCGGATTGGTCACATACCCGGCGTAGATCATCCCCACAGCCATCCCCTCCGGGATGTTGTGCAGGGTCACCGCCAAGAGCAGCATGGTGGTCTTGGCCAGATGGGTGTGAGGGCCTTCCGGCTGGTCGCTGTTCAGGTGCAGGTGGGGAATCAATTCATCCAACAGCAGCAGGAACAGGATGCCGCCCCAGAAGCCGATGACAGCCGGCAGGAACGCCCATGACCCCAGCCCGGCACTTTCCTCCAGGGCCGGGATCAAAAGGCTCCAGATGGAGGCGGCCACCATTACACCGGCCGCAAAACCGGTCAGGCCCCGCTGGACATTCTGGTGGAGCTGGTCCTTCAACACATAGACGCAGGCCGCGCCCAAACTGGTACCGGCAAAGGGAATGAGGATCCCCTGCCACACAGCAGTACTGAACATGGTGCCCTCCTTTCAGCGATTCGTTCAAAGCCAGCGTCAGCTGGCATCCTTCGGCTAGTAACTAGAGACTCGTGACTCGTGCCTGGCGTGTGAGTTTCTCACACGCCCTTAAATCTGTTCCTTCCCCTCCATCTTCATGGCCAGGTTGCTGAGAGCGTACTGGATCTCGGTCTGGGGATGGACGGACAGGGCCACGTCCTTCGTCTCGATTTTCCGCAGTTTCTTCTGCAGGAATTTGCCCGTGTCCTTCTTATACATGTACATGTCGGCCCCGGTGATCACCCGCAGGTAGGTGTCCGGGCCGTCGTCATCCCAGGGGGCCAGGAACAGGGGTTCTACATAGTATTCTTCCATATTCCGCACCACCAGGATGGCCACCACACTGGCCCCCGCTTTGTCGGCGATCTGGTCCATTACGGTCTCGTCCACGGCGCCGCTCTGGCCCAATACTGCGTTAGCCGTTTCCGCCGCCTGGGGATCGGGCAGGAATTCGTACTGGGCCCGGGGATAGGCCTGCCGCACCTGGCGTTTCCACACGGCTTTCATGGAATCCGTCGCTTCCCCGGTCCGGTCATACACCACAAAGGCAATCTGTTTCCGGTGCAGGGGATCCGCCTCCGTGGCGACTGCTCCCGGTGTCTGCGTTGCAGCCGGTGCCTGTTCTGCCGCCCGGGCCGGTCCCATCATCAGCAGGCTACCCAGCAGGCAGCACACCAGCATCAACCATTTTTTCCACATTTTCATAGGATCACCTTCTGAACCATTCCCCGCTTCAGGCTGAGCCCCAGATGATGGGCCAGAATCTGTCCAGCATCGGAATAGGTCCCCATGGGCTGCAGGGCCCCTGGTTTCACTTCCGGTCCGAAGAACAGCATGGGCACATGTTCCCGGGTATGGTCCGTACCCTTCCAGGTGGGATCGCACCCGTGGTCCGCCGTCACCAGCACCAGGTCGCCGGGCTGGAGTTTCGCCATCAGTTCCGGCAGGCGCCGGTCGATGAGCATGAGTCCCTCGCCATAACCTTCCACATCCCGACGATGGCCGTAGGTGGAATCGAAATCCACGAAGTTGGTAAAAATCAGGCTCCGGTCTCCGGCCTCGTCCATGGCTTCCAGGGTAGCATCGAACAGAGCGTCCAGGCCGGTGGCATGCCAGGCTTTCGTGATGCCCCGATGGGCGAAGATGTCTGCTATCTTGCCGATGGCATACACCCCGCCGGCTTTTTCGTACACTTCATCCAGCAGCGTGGGTTCCGGCGCCGGCACGGCATAATCGTGCCGGTTGCCGGTGCGGGTGAATTCTCCGGCTTTTTCCCCCACGAAAGGGCGGGCGATGACCCGGGCGATGTGATAGGGCTGCACCAGATTGTAGGCAATCTCACACAGCTTGTACAGGCGTTCCAGTCCGAACGTCCGCTCGTGGGCCGCAATCTGCAGCACCGAGTCGGCAGAGGTATAGACGATGGGCTTCCCCGTCTTCATATGTTCCTCGCCCAGTTCCTGGATGATCACCGTGCCGGAGGCATGCTTCTCGCCCAGCACCCCGGGCAAGTTTCCTTCCTTAATCAGACCCTGGATGATGTCCTCCGGGAAACAGTGAGGCTTGTCGGGGAAATAACCCCAGTCGAACATCACTGGTACCCCCGTAAGCTCCCAGTGACCGCTCAGGGTATCCTTCCCGCTGCTCACTTCCCGGGCGTAGCTGTAGGCACCTTTCAAGGGGCCAGAGGACCCGATGGACGGCGTCAGCACGTGGCCGGTACTCATCCGGGAGGCCAGCCCCAGCCCCAGTTTGGCCAGATTGGGCAGATGCAGCAGATGCCGGGACGGGTCTTTTGCCTTTTCCCGGGCAAACCAGCCGGCGATATGGCCCAAGGTATCCGCTCCCTGGTCCCCAAAACGGGCGGCATCCTCCGCCCCGCCGATGCCAAAAGAATCCATCATCAGGATGATTGCGCGTTTCATGATTCTCACTCCCTTGCCAAAAGTTCGTTCAAAGCACGTCTCACAATGGTCTGGAACCGATGTTCAGCCAGCCGGTAGATTTCCGGTGAAGCGATGCTTTCGCTTTCCGTCCGCTTGGCCACCACGCCACACAGGCTGGCGGCCTTCAGACCCAGGGCCTGGGCGGTGACGAACACGGCTGCCGTTTCCATTTCATAGTTGGTGACTCCCAGCTGCTGCCATTCCTTCATGCTGCCCTGGAACCGGCGCAGTACATAGCCGGTGAAGCTGTCGTACCGCTCCTGGCCGGGCCAGAACGTATCAGAACTGCAGCAGATGCCCACCTGATGGGGCACGTTCTCCACCCGGGCTGCATAGTCCAGCAGCTGGGTCAGTTCGAAGTCGGCCACCGCCGGGAATTCCAGCGGGGCATAGTGGCTGCTGGTCCCTTCCAGCCGGACCGCCGCCTTGATGATCACCACGTCCCCCAGTTCCAGGTCGTCCTGGATGGAGCCGGTGGTCCCTACCCGGATCACCCGTTTGATGCCCATGCGGGCCAGTTCTTCCAGACAAATGGCCGTGGAGGGTCCGCCCATGCCGGTGGAGCACACCAGGATGGGTTTGTCCTGCACCTGGGTCAGGCAGCTGGTGTATTCCCGGTGGCTGGTCAGATCCACCGTGGGACCCATGGCCTCCGCCAGGCTGCGCACCCGTCCCGGATCCCCGGGAAGCAGGGCTGTATCCGCCCCCATGAGAAGAGTGCGGGACAACTGGGTATGATACAGGATTTCGTCAGGTTTTGCATAATGTGCCATACCATCACTTCCTTGGCTTCGATTTGTTTCTTTATCTTATATTATACGAAAGAACGGGACCCTGATTCAAGGTCCCGTTTCCCCGGCGAATTATGCCTTTGCTTCTTCTTTTTCCATGGTCTCCCGGACGCTGTCCTCACAGGACCGCATGGCCAGGATGCTCTGTTCGAACACCTTGTTCAGGTCCCAGCCCAGCATGTCGGCGCCCTGTTTGATCACATCCCGGCTGCAGCCGGCAGCGAAGTGTTTGTCCTTGAATTTCTTTTTCAGGGATTTCACTTCCATATCCTGTACGCTCCTGCTGGGACGCATCAGGGCTGCTGCCCCGATCAGTCCGGACAGTTCATCCACCGTATACAGGACCTTTTCCATTTCTTCGGTGGGTTCCACATCGCTGCAGCGTGGCCAGCCATGGCTTGCCACGGCGTGGATCAGTCTTTCGTCCCAGCCCCTGTCCTTCAGGATCTGGGCTTCCTTCCGGCAGTGTTTCTCCGGATATTTTTCGTAATCCAGGTCGTGGAGCAGGCCCACCATACCCCAGAAGTCTTCCTGGTCCCCGTAGCCCAGCTCCCGGGCAAAATACCGCAGGCATCCTTCCACCGTCAGCCCGTGCTGCAGATGGAACGATTCCTTGTTATATTCTTTCAGCAATTCCCACGCTTCTTCTCTCGTATTGGCCATAACTGTCTCTCCTTCCGCGTCATACTCCATAGTATAGCACAACAGTCAGGAATTAGAGAAACAGAATGAAAAGAAAAGGCACGATTCGGTAAAAAAATCGTACAAACCGTGCATTTTCCCATTGGACTTTTCCCTCTATAATAAAAAGCTATAAGGAGTTGATACCATTGCCTGAAAACAAGATCCGCAAACTGACCCTGGCAGGCATGTTTGCCGCGCTGGCTTTTGCCTGCTTTTCCTATCTCCGGATCGAGATCCCCATGGGTCTGGGGCTCACCGGAAAAATCTATGTAGGCCATGCTTTCATCCTGCTGTCCGCCCTGCTGCTGGGATCCAAATATGGGGCCCTGTCCGGAGCCATCGGCCTGGCCCTGGCTGATCTGCTGGCCGGCTACACCACCTCGGCGCCGCCCACCTTCCTGGCCAAATTCCTGCTGGGCTGGTCCACGGCTTTTGCGGCCCGACACCTGTGCCACCTGGATGGCCTCACAGATGACAGGGCCAAGTTGAAGGCCGTGGCTGTGGCCGCCATTTTCGGGTCCGTGGTGAACGTGGTGACCGAACCCCTGATCCGGTTCAGTTTCAAGTTTTTCCTTCTGGGCCTGCCCAGGCAGGTGGCCTATATCAGCGCCCTGAACTGTGCGGTCAGCATGGCCATCAGCAACGTGGTCTCCGTGGTGCTCACCGTAATCCTGTACAAGGTGGCAGAAAAATGCATCCGGATATAAAAACCTTCAGACCTGGGTTCGGACGTCCCTCATGGGCCGTCCCTACGCATAAAAACTATACAAATGATTTTATTTGGCCACCATTCACTACTCACTAAAAAAAGGACCCCCGCAAAAATGCGAGGGTCCTTTTTTACACTTACTTCGCGTAATCCACAGCACGGGTTTCCCGTACGATGACCACTTTGATCTGACCAGGATATTCCATATCCTCTTCGATCTTCTTGGCCACGTCATGGGCCAGGATGGTGGCATCGTCGTCGTCCACCTTATCCGGTTTCACCATAATGCGGATTTCCCGCCCAGCCTGGACTGCGTAGCATTTTTCCACACCGTCGAAGGACTCGGCGATTTCTTCCAATCGTGTCAGCCGTTTCAGATACGTTTCCAGGGTTTCACGCCGTGCCCCCGGCCGTGCAGCCGAGATGGCATCAGCAGCCGATACCAGCACCGCCTGCACCGAAGTGGGTTCGCAGTCGCCGTGATGGCTCATGATGGTGTTGATCACGATATCGGATTCATGATACCGTTTGGCCACTTCCGCACCCAGGTCCACATGGGACCCTTCCACTTCATGGTCCACGGCTTTGCCGATATCATGCAGCAGCCCGGCCCGTTTGGCGGAGTTCACATCCACGCCCAGTTCGGCGGCCATAAGGCCTGCCAGATGGGCCACTTCGATGGAATGGCGCAGGACATTCTGACCGTAACTGGTCCGGTATTTCAACCGGCCCAGCAGCTTCAGCAGTTCCGGGTGGATGCCATGGACGCCCACCTCGAAGGTGGCCTGTTCTCCGGCTTCCTTGATCTTCTGGTCCAGTTCCTTCTGGGCCTTTTCCACCATCTCTTCGATCCGGGCCGGATGGATCCGTCCATCGTTGATCAGCTTCTCCAGGGCGATCCGGGCCACTTCCCGGCGCACCGGGTCGAAGCCGGAGATGATCACCGCTTCCGGCGTATCATCGATGATCAGGTCGATGCCGGTCAGGGTCTCCAGGGTCCGGATGTTCCGGCCTTCCCGGCCGATGATCCGGCCTTTCATCTCATCGTTGGGCAGGGGTACCACCGTCACTGTGGTTTCTGCCACCTGGTCTGCTGCACAGCGCTGGATGGCCAGGGAAATGATTTCCCGTGCCTTCTGGTCCGCCGTGTCCTTGGCTTCCTGTTCCATTTCCTTGATCAGGCGAGCCTTGTCGTGCTTCACTTCCTCCCGGACATTGTCCAGGAGTTCTTTTTTTGCCTCTTCACTGGTCAAACCGGAAATCCGTTCCAGTTCCACCGTTTGCTGGTCGTACAGGGCATCGACTTTGGCCTGGGCTTCCCGCAGGCGGTTGCTTTGTTCCAGAAGTTTTTCTTCCTTCTTTTCATAAGCATCCATTTTTTTGTCGACGTTTTCTTCCTTTTGGACCAGACGTCGTTCGTTCTTGCTGAGTTCTGCTCTCCGTTCTTTATTTTCCCGTTCCATTTCGGAACGCAGACGATGGATTTCTTCCTTCGCTTCCAGTAAAACTTCTTTTTTCCGGGCTTCTCCCGCTTTCCGGGCATTTTCCAGGATCTGTTTGGCTTTCTCTTCTGCCGACCCGATTTTACCTTCTGCTACGTTTTTTCTAGCGAGATAACCGCCACCAACGCCTATTGCGCAAAGGACTACAGCAACGAGTACACTAATGGGATCTATGATGAGCACCTCCTCTTTTGCGAATTTTTCATACAATCCTCTTCATACAACAAAGAAGGCAACCAGAGGTCGCCTTTACACCCAATGAACGCGATTGGACAGAAATATTTTATAGTATTTTCACATGGGTGTCAATAAAAACAGGCTGTTGCTTTTTTGCAACAGCCTGTTTTTAGCTACCGGGCAGCTTCGCTGCCTCAGTCTCTAGTCACTAGTCACTAGCTGAAGGGAGCCGGCTTCCGCCGGCAGAAAGGAGAAAATCACGCTTCAAAAGTCCTCTTCCTCCTGGTTCCACAGTTCCAGGGCACTGGCAATGGGGCCGGTGCCGAAGCCACGGGAGGCCAGCATCCGGGCCAGGGCCGCCTTCCCCTTCCGGGGTTCATCCCCATACTTCCGCTTCAGTTTGGCCATCTGCTGCCGGGCCAGCTCTTCCGCCCGCTCCGTTTCCTCCTGGTCCGTCACCTGGTGCAGCACCTCCTGAGCCGGTTCCCCTGAAAGGCACCGCCGCTGCAGCATCAATCGCAGGTACTGCCGCCCATAGAACTTCTTCCGGCGCCAGGCATCCAGTACGTATCCGGCGCACCGGAAATCATCCACGAAATGGTGGTCCCGGAGCTTCTGCAGGACCTGGTCCTGGAGTTCCTCGGGGCAGCCCCGCTCCGACAGTTTCTGCCGCAGTTCCCGGCTGCTGTGGTCCCGCAGGGCCAGTTTGTCCAGGCAGAAGTTATACGCCTCCGCGTGGGTGGTCAGCAGCTTCTTGCTCTTACTCCACATCGTCCTCAGCCGTTTCCGGAGTCAGGGCCAGACCGTCGTCGTCCTGGTCAGCCGGTTTCGCCTTGGAGGCTTTTTCCCCGTTGTCCAGGCTGGCTGCCGCACGGATCTTTTCTTCCACGTCAGCGGCCATGTCCGGATGTTCCTTCAGGAATTTCTTGGTATTCTCCCGGCCCTGACCGATGCGCTGATCCCCGTAGGAATACCAGGCACCGCTCTTGTTCAGGATGTTATACTGCACCCCCAGATCCACCAGGCAGCCTTCGTGGGAAATCCCTTCCCCGTACATGATATCGAATTCAGCCTGTTTGAAAGGAGGCGCCACCTTGTTCTTCACCACTTTCACCCGGGTGTGGTTCCCGATGATCTCGTTGCCGCTCTTCAGGCTTTCCACCCGGCGCACATCCAGACGGATGGTGGAGTAGAATTTCAGAGCCCGGCCGCCGGTGGTCACTTCTGGATTCCCGAACATGACCCCCACCTTTTCCCGGATCTGGTTGATGAATACAGTGGCCGTCCGGGATTTGGCGATAACCCCAGTGAGTTTCCGCAGGGCCTGGCTCATGAGCCGTGCCTGCAGGCCCACATGGGAATCCCCCATGTCCCCTTCGATTTCCGCTTTGGGCACCAGGGCCGCCACGGAGTCGATGACGATGATGTCGATGGCACCGCTGCGCACCAGGGCATCACAGATTTCCAGGGCCTGTTCCCCCGTATCCGGCTGGGAAATCAGCAGGTTGTCGATGTCCACCCCCAGATGCCGGGCATATTCCGGATCCAGGGCATGTTCCGCATCGATAAAGGCTGCATAGCCGCCCCGTTTCTGGGCTTCGGCGATCATATGCAGGGCCACGGTGGTCTTACCGGAGGATTCCGGCCCATAGATCTCGATGATCCGGCCCCGGGGAATGCCCCCCACCCCCAGTGCGATATCCAGGGACAGGGCCCCGGTGGGGATCACTTCGATGTTCATTTTATCATTGGCGTCACCCAGCCGCATGATGGACCCCTTGCCGAAGTCCTTCTCGATCTGTTTCAACGCAGCGTCCAGCGCTTTATTCTTATCAGCATCCAAACTCATACTGTCATCTCCTTGTACTTCTCTTGCTACCACTTAGTATATAAACATCTGTTCGTAAAGTCAAGCGTTCTGTTTCAATTCTTTCAGTTCCTGCTGGGTAAATTCGTAGGATTGGTTGCAGTACTGGCAATGGACTTCGGTTTTGGGATCCTGCAGCAGTTCGTCGAAATCTTTTTCCGGCAGTCCGGTCAGCATGTCCGCCACCTTTTCCCGGCTGCAGCTGCAATGGAAGGAAACGGGATGGGATTCCAGGATCTCCACCTCCAGGCCCTTGGCCACCTTCCGGATCATGCCTTCGGCATCCAGGCCGCTCTCCAGCAACTCCGTCACGTAGGGCAGGGTCAGGATGTTGTCCTCCAGGGTCTTGATGGTGGTCTCTGCCGCATCGGGCAGCAGCTGTACGAAAAAGCCCCCGGACACTTTCACGGAGCCGTCTTTCTCGATCAGCACACCCAGGGCCACACTGGAAGGAGTCTGTTCCGACACGGCCAGGTACCGGGTCAGGTCCGCTGCGATTTCGCCGCTTTTGATGGTGGACACCCCGGTAAAGGGTTTCCCCACCAGGGGGCAGCGGGTCACAGTGACCGTGCCGTAATGGCCCACGCCGCCACCCACGTCCAGCTTGCCGTTTTTCGGAGGCAGCATCACTTCCGGATGGGTCACAAAGCCCCGTACCGTATAATCCCGGGCATCTGCCATCACCGGTCCCAGGGGGCCGTCCCCCTTGAACCGCACCGTCACCGCTTCTCCGCTTTTCATGGTAGCAGCCAGCAGCAGCGCACCGGCCGCTGTCCGACCCAGGGCAGCAGCCGCCAGGGGGCTGCAGTGATGGATTTCATTCATATACTGGGTCAGATGGGTGGTGGTCACTGCATAGATCCGGGCATCCCCGGCCGTGGCCTTGACTAATACATCTTCCATGGGCACCTCTTACAGCTGTCTGGTCAGATTGGCCATTTCGATCACAGCCATGGCTGCGTCGGAGCCCTTGTTGCCGGCCTTGGTACCAGCCCGTTCCACAGCCTGCTGGATGTTTTCCGTGGTCAGCACCCCAAAGGCCGTGGGCACTTCGGTTTCCATGTTCACCAGAGCGACCCCTTTGGACACTTCGTTGCACACATAATCATAATGGCTGGTGGCACCCCGGATCACAGCCCCCAGGCAGATGATGCCGTCATATTTGCCGCTCTTGGCCATTTTCTTGGCGACCAGCGGGATCTCGAAAGCGCCGGGGACCCAGGCCACGGTAATGTCATCTCCGTTGGCGCCATGTCGCAGCAGGGTATCTTCAGCCCCGCTCAGCAGCTTGCTGGTGATGAATTCGTTGAAACGAGCCACCACGATACCGATTTTCAGACCTTCCGCCAGCAGTTTTCCTTCCAGAGTCTTCATTATTTTTCCTCCACTTTCTCATGCAGATCATGGCCCATCCGAACTTGTTTGGTGACCATGTAACGATGGTTGTAGCAATTGTCCTTCATGATGATGGGCACCGTTTCCGTAATGGTGATGCCATAGCCGGAAAGGCCTGCCCGTTTGGCCGGGTTGTTGGTCATCAGGCGAATGCTGGTCAGTCCCAGATCAGCCAGGATCTGGGCCCCGATTCCATAATCCCGCATATCCGGTTTGAAGCCCAGTTTGATATTGGCATCCACGGTATCCAGGCCCTGGTCCTGGAGCTCATAGGCACGCAGCTTGTTGGCCAGGCCGATGCCCCGGCCTTCCTGCTGCATGTACAGCACCACGCCGCAGCCTTCCTTTTCGATCATCCGCAGGCTGGTGGCCAGCTGGTCACCACAGTCGCAGCGCAGGGAGCCCAGGGCATCCCCGGTGAGGCACTCGGAATGGACCCGGACCAGCACGTTCTTCTTACCGGCCACATCCCCCTTGATCACAGCCACATGGCATTTGTCATCCAGATCATTTTCGTAGCCGATGGCCCGGAAAGTCCCATATTTGCTGGGCAGAGCCACATTGGCGATCCGGTGCACCATCTTTTCGTTCTTTTTCCGGTAGGCGATCAGATCCGCCACGGTGATGAAGGTCAGGTTGTATTTTTTGGCAAATTCCATCAGTTCCGGAGTGCGGGCCATGGTGCCGTCAGCACTCATGATTTCACAGCAGATCCCCACCGGTTTCAGGCCGGCCAGCCGGCACAGGTCCGTGGTGGTTTCCGTGTGGCCGGTACGGCGCAGGACGCCGCCCACCCGGCTGCGCAGGGGGAACACATGGCCCGGGCGCCGGAAGTCTTCCGGTTTGGCGCTTTCATCGGCACATTTCTTGATGGTGTAGGCCCGTTCCACGGCAGAGATGCCGGTGGTGGTGTCCACATGGTCGATGGAAACCGTGAAAGCCGTTTCGTGGTTGTCCGTATTGTTGGCCACCATGGGTTCCATCTGCAGACGGTCCAGGATCTCGCCGTCGCAGGGCATGCAGATCAGGCCCTTGGCGTGGGTGGCCATGAAGTTGATGTCATCGGGAGTCACATATTCGGCGCTCATGATCAGGTCGCCTTCGTTTTCCCGGTCGGGATCATCGGTGACCAGCACCATCTTCCCGGCTTTGATATCGGCAATGGCTTGCTCGATGGTTCCAAATTGAAATTTTTCTTCCATATCCTTCACTCCTTAGAAAAATCCATTTTCAAACAGGGTTTCTCTGGTGAGGCCCCCGGTTGGTTTCTTTTCCAGCATCCGTTCCACATATTTCCCCAGGATGTCCGTTTCCAGGTTGACCTTGTCCCCGGTTTTCTTGAAGCCCAGGGTGGTCCACTGTACGGTCAGGGGAATCAGAGAAACGGAAAATGTGGTATCCGTCACTTCCGTGATGGTGAGACTGATGCCATCGATGGCAATGGAGCCCTTTTCCACCATATGGCGGAGCAGTTCCGGTGCGCAGCTGATGGTGGTCACTCTGGCGATGCCCTCCGGGCGGATCCGGGTAATGGTACCCACTCCATCCACATGGCCGCTGACGATGTGACCGTCCAGCCCGTCCCCTACATGGAGGGTCCGTTCCAGGTTGATCCGGTCCCCCTTCTTCAGGGACCCGATGGTGGTGCGGCGGGCCGTTTCCGGCATCACGTCCACCGTGAAGTGGTGGCTGTCACACTTGGTCACGGTCAGGCAGGCGCCGTTGCAGCACACGCTTTCGCCGATCTTCAGCAGGGGCGGGATCTTGTCGGCAGCGATGGTCAGCCGGTAGGAATCCTGTTCCCGCCGCAGCTCCTCCATTTTGCCCAGTTCCGCGATCAATCCTGTGAACATGGTCTCCAGCTCCTTTCCAAGAGGCCCGTGACCATGAGGTCGGTGCCAAAGGCCTCATACTGAGGCTCCAGCAACGTCACCCGCTGGTCCATGGTGCGTGCGCCCCGGCCGCCGATGGCCGTCAGGTTCCGCCGGCCCCCGATGAGGCAGGGAGCGATGAAGGCATACACCCGCTGGGCCAGTTTCTGGTCGAAGAACGCGCCGTGGATCTGGCTGCCGCCTTCCACCAGCACGCTGGTCTTTTCGGCCTTGCCCAGCTTGTCCAGCAGGATGCCCAAATCCAGGGACCCCTGCTTTTCCGGGATCTGCCATACGGTGACCTGATCCAGTTTCTGGAAGGCCGCCACCTTGTCGGCATCCGCCCGGCAGGAGGTCACCAGCAGGGTCTTGGCAGCTCCGTCAGTGAACACCTTCCTGTCCATGGGCAGCTGGCAATGGCTGTCCAGCACGATGCGCAGGGGATTTTTCCCCTCCACCAGCCGGCAGGTCAGAGACGGATCATCGTTCAGGACCGTGTTCTTGCCCACCAGGATGCAGTCGTAGATGCTGCGCAGCTTGTGGGCATAGGTCCGGGACTGTTCATTGGTGATCCATTTGGAATCGCCGGACGCCGTGGCGATCTTGCCGTCCAGGGTCATGGCGTATTTCAGGGCCACGAAGGGGCGCCCGGTGGTCATCCAGTGCATGAACACCTCGTTCTGCCGGTAGGCCTTGTCGGCCAGCACCCCGCGGACCACTTCCACGCCCGCTTCCCGCAGCCGGGCAAAACCACGTCCGGACACTTTCGGGTTGGGGTCGTCAGCCGCCGCCACCACTTTTTTGATGCCGGCCTTGATCAGGGCTTCGCAGCAGGGACCGGTGCGGCCCGTATGGGAGCAGGGCTCCAGGGTCACATAGGCCGTGCAGCCTGCCACCTGGTTATTGGCGTCCCGCATGGCCATGATCTCTGCATGGGGCTGGCCTGCCTTGTGGTGATAGCCTTTGCCAACGATCTTCCCTTCCGGGTTCACGATGACGCAGCCCACCAGAGGATTGGGACTGGTGCAGCCCCGGGCTTTTTCGGCCAGGTCCAGGGCCATTTGCATGTATTCTTCGTCTGTCACAGACTCACCCGCTTTCTTTCCAGGATAAAACAAAACCGTGCCACCCGGGGAAGGATAGCACGGTCTACAATCGTTTCCAGCGCTGTCTTTTCTCATCCAGACTATACTGTCGGTATCGGAATTCCACCGATTCGTGCCGAAGCTCGCGGACTTTACCGCCGGTAGGGATTTTCACCCCTCCCCAAAGACAATCGTATAAGCTTTTTACGTTTTTTATTATAACATAAACTGTAGGGAATGCAATAAGTGACTGGCTATGAGCCAGTCACTTATAAATTTATTTGTGTCCCCCTGCGACGGAGACGACGAAAAGGAGTCTCCTAGTCCCATGGAAAAGGGGGAAAGGACCCGCTTGCGGGTAGGAGGTCTCACACCCGATGTGCAACCCCACCACCATTGCGCTGACGCGCAACGGTCCCCCGCCCCTTTCAGGGGCGGACAAAACTTAGAACGTATATTCTGCCCCTACGATGATACGGCGGCCGGGCATGGGATAGCTGTCCTGGCCGTTCAAATGATTCATTCCACCTTGTTCGGCGTAAGCAGCGTTCGTTAGATTATAAATGGTGGCAAAGCCAGTCCAACTCTGATCAAACTTATAACGTACGTTCAAATCCATCGTTAAATAATGCTTTTCTCCATAACCACCCCAGGCAGAAGGAGTCCAAAGATTATGTTTATCAAAGCTGGTCAATCCAGAAGCGCCTCTTGCCATTAAAGAAGCATTCCATTTGGTGTCATGATAGCGCACTCCAAATTGATAATAATTCGGTGCATAATTATAATCGCGAACATAGCCTTGGTCCCCAGTACGATTTTGTACTTTGACATAAGTATAAGAACCTTCCAAATCCCATAACTTATTGAGATGATGCACAGCAGAAATGCTCATTCCACGGCTCTTCTGTTTATCGATATTTTCTGCGTAATAATTATAGCCAATCTGGTTCCAATTGATTGCATCATTTAATTGCTTATAAAAAGCTGTTACGCTCATATCGGTTTTAGGATCAATTTTAAAATTATATCCTAAGCTCCATACATTCCCGGTCTCCGCCTTCAGATCAGGATTCCCATAATAGCCATAGGAATTGTAATACAAATCATCTATGGTAGGAGTCCTAAATACCTGGTTCCAGGAGAAGTAGGCGTTGCTGTCCTTGCTGAATTTCTTGTTGATGGCGGCGCTGCCCGTAGTCCGGTTGCCGCTGTGGCTGTGCTTGTCGTACCGCACGCCCGTATTCAGCTGCCAGCTGGGAGCGAACTGCCACTGGTCCTGCAGGAAGATGGCTTTGTTGTTATATCCTTTCTTTCCAGCATATTTATCAGTGCTATACAGGTTACCAGGAATTCCCTTATTATGAGCTTTTGCATCCCGATATTCCAGACCGCCTACAAGTGTGTTCGTATCGGACAGAGCGAAGTTCTGCTGGCCTTCGATGCCCCAGTCTGTCTCATCCATGTTGCCCTGGTTGAAGTAGCTGGTATAGTTCCGATAGGTCTGCAGGTAGCCGCTGTTCTTGGCATCCCGGTTCCAGTCATAGCGCAGACCTACGTTGTTGGTCTTTTTATCCACAGGGGATGTAGCATAGGAATTGACACTATAAGGGTTGTTCCCTTCCATGATGGAGTAGTCATAATTCAGGGTCAATCCATCACTTTCCGTAAAATCGTGGGTCAGCTTCAGGGAAATATTGTCCTGGGTATAGTTGGACTGTCCCGGCCATTTCCTGGTATCCCCATTTTTGTCTTTATATTTGAAGTAGGAAGCCTTATTCCGGCTGGCCGCCACCTGGATGCCGTTTTTATCCACTTTGCCCCCTACGGACAGGCCCAAATCCTGGTTGCCCCAGGAACCGTACCCCACCCGGATCTTGCCGGTGGTCTCTTCCGGAGTTTTCGTGATGATATTGATGACGCCCCCTACGGCATCTGCACCATACAGGGTGGACGCTCCGCCCTTCACCACTTCGATCTTCTCGATCATGTCCACAGGAGGCAGGGTATGGGCATCAAACGTGGCCTTGGCCATGCTGCCCATGCTGTTGTTGAACCGGCGACCATCCACCAGTACCAGTACCCGCTGATCCCCGTTCAGGATGATGTGGGATTCGTAGGCACCGACCCCGTTCTGCATCACCCGTGCCCCCGGCACATCTTCCAGGGCGTCCGCTACGGTGCGATAGCCCCGGTCGGAAATCTGCTGGCTGGTGATCACCGTCACGTCAGCCGGCGTATCCACCTTCTGGTTCTTCAGCCGGTTGGCCGTGATCACGATTTCCTGGGCAGTTTTTTCTGCCTGCTCCTGTTCTGCGGCCCACACCACAGACGTACTGCCGGCCAGTACAGCCGTCAGTACGGCGGCAGCCAGTTTTTGATTCCACACTTCTTTCATCCGATGACTTCCCTTCTTGTTCATAGAATAGTACTCTATTAGTCTATCCTATCTGCCGTTATAACACAAGTAGTCTGAAGTTATGGATTCCTATAGATTAAAGGAATAGCAAAAAAGGGGTGTGAAAAAATGCTTTTTCACACCCCGTCACTAGTCACTAGTCTCTAGTCACTAGCCGATGGAAGCCAGCTGACGCTAGCGAAATAAAGGCGCTGTGGATGATTTTTTCACAGCGCCCTGTCTCAATAACTCACATGCATCAAATAGAGCCCCTGGGGCGGAGCAGCCATGCCGGCCTGTTTCCGGTTTCTGGCCGCCAGCACCCAGGCGAAATCTTCCCGGCTCCACGTTCCAGTGCCCACACGGACCAGGCATCCTACGATGTTCCGCACCATCCGGTACAGGAACCCGTCCCCAGTGATGGTAAAGGTGTACAGGTCCCCGTCCTGCACCCAGTGGGCTTCCGTCAAAGTCCGCACCGGTGAGGTATCCTGGCTGCCCTGGTTCCTGAAGGACGTGAAGTCATGCTTTCCCAGCAGCAGGGCCGCTGCCTGGTTCATCCGGTCCACATCCACCTTTTCCCGGAACTCCCAGGTGGTGTTCCGCCGGGTGGGATCGGGCAGGGGCGCATACAGCAGCTTGTACTGGTAGGTCTTATCCACCGCATCGAACCGGGCGTGGAAATCATCCGGTGCGTAAAAAGCCTCCCGCACCGCGATGTCCGGAGGCAGATGGGGTTCCAGGGCCCGGCGGTAGTTTTCCGGCGGGATCCGGGAGCTGGTGGTGAAGGAAATCACCTGGCCCAGAGCATGGACCCCGGCATCCGTCCGTCCCGCGGCCTTGATCAGGATGGGCTCCTTCAGCACTTCCGTCAGGGCTTTTTCCAGCACCTGCTGGACCCCCACCCCGTTCTTCTGCCGCTGGAATCCCTGGTAATTGGTGCCGTCATAGGCCACAATGGCCTTGATGGTATGGCTCATACAGGCAGCCCCCATTTCAGGAACGCCATGACGGCAAACAGCGCCAGCAGCACCAGGGCTGCCACGGCGTCATTCTTTCCATACGCCAGTTCGTGCATCCGGGTACGGCCTTCCCCGCCCCGGTAGCACCGGGCCTCCATGGCCAGAGCCAGTTCATCCGCCCGCCGGAACGAAGAAATGAACAGAGGGATCAGGATGGGCAGCATGTTCCTGGCCCGTTTCATGATGTTGCCGGAGGTGAAATCCGCCCCCCGGGACATCTGGGCTTTCATGATCCGGTCCGTTTCCTCCAGCAGGGTGGGGATGAACCGGAGCGCAATGGTCATCATCATGGCCAGTTCATGGGCCGGCACCCCCACCTTCTTGAAAGGACGCAGCAGAGATTCGATGCCATCGGTCAAAACAATGGGTGATGTGGTGAAGGTCATGAGAGAGGAAACCAGAAGAAGCAGCACCAGCCGCAGGGACATCTTCACCCCCAGCACAATGCCTTCTTTCGTAATGTGGATGAATTTCCACTGCCACAGGATTTCCCCGGGGTCCGTGACGAAGTGGATCACCATGGTCAAAAGGATGATGATCCACAGGGGTTTGATGGAGCGGAGCAGCAGGCCCGGCGGCAATTTGGCCAGGACGGCCCCCACCACCAGGAAACCGATCAGCACCCCATAGGAAAGAGGCGTTTCGGCCAGAAAGACCATGACCATATAGAACAGCACCGCCAGGATCTTGGTCCGGGGATCCAGGTGATGGATACAGGATTCACCGGGGTAGTACTGCCCCAGGGTAATGTCGGTCAGCATACTTTCCACCCCTTTGCTTTGTCAATGGCCCGGATCAGTTCCGCTTTGGTCAGCGGCGTTCCTTCGATGGGCAGTCCCTGCTGGCGCAGTTCCTCCGCCAGTTTTACACTTTCCGGCACATCCACGGAAAGGGACTGGAGCTTTTCCCGGTCATGGGTGAACAGTTCCCGGGCCGGTCCGTCCAACTGCAGCCGGCTGTCGCTCATGACCAGCAGACGGCTGGCGTACTGGGCCGCTTCTTCCATGCTGTGGGTAATCAGCAGCACCCCCATCTTCCGTTCCCGGAAGATTTTCTGCAGCTGCTGGAAAATGTTGTCCCGGCTGATGGGGTCCAGACCGGCGCTTGGCTCATCCATGATCAGGTAATCCGGTTCCATGGCCACCACCCCGGCAATGGCCACCCGGCGCATCTGGCCGCCGGACAGCTGAAAGGGGGACCGCTGGGCAAAGGTATCGAAGTCCAGGTCCACGAAGGCCATTGCACTGCGGATGGCCCGGTCCACTTCCTGTTCGTTCTTTCCCTGGTTCCGGGGCCCGAAGGCGATGTCTTCGTAAATGGTTTCGGCGAACAGCTGGTGTTCCGGATACTGGAACACCATCCCCACCCGGTTCCGGGCCTTCCGGGCTTCCGGGGTCTTGTCCGCCAGGTCCACCCCATCCACCAGCACTCTGCCGCTGGCCGGATGGAGGAGGCCGTTCAGATGCTCGGCCAGGGTGGATTTCCCGCTGCCCGTATGGCCGATCAGGGCCACGAATTCCCCTTTTTCCAGGGTAAAGCTCACATCATCCAGGGCCTTTTTTTCCAGGCTGGTGTGCGTCATATAACTATAGGACACATGGTCTACTTGGATGGACATAATGCTTCACACAACTCCTTATGGGTAATGATGGGCGGCAGCCTGTGGCCCTGCTTGTTCAGCGCATTGGCCACTTCTGCTGCCAGAGGACATTCCAGCCCAAGCCCCCGGATCCGGTCCACCTGGGTGAACACCTCTTTGGGCGTTCCCTGGAGCACGATCTTGCCCTTCTGCATGGCAATGATCCGATCCGCCAGGATGGCTTCTTCCATTTTATGGGTGATATACACGATGGTGATGTGCTTTTCCCGGTTCAGTTTCAGCACCGTGCTGACGATTTCCTTCCGGCCCCGTGGATCCAGCATGGCCGTGGGTTCGTCAAAGACAATGCACCGGGGCTCCAAAGCCAGCACCCCGGCAATGGCCACCCGCTGTTTCTGTCCCCCTGAAAGCCGGTGGGGAGCCCGTTTGGCATAGTCCAGCATATCCACCGCTGCCAGGGCTTTTTCCACCCGGGGACGGATTTCCGGGCCCGGGACTCCGATGTTCTCCAGACCGAAAGCCACATCTTCTTCCACAATGGCCGCCACGATCTGGTTGTCCGGATTCTGGAATACCATGCCCACCGTCTGCCGGACAGGCCACAGGTTTTCTTCATCGGCTGTATCCAGGCCTGCCACCAGACAATGGCCGCTGGTAGGGGAAAGCAGGCCGTTGAAATGACGGGCCAGGGTGGATTTGCCACTGCCGTTGGTGCCAATGATGGCCACGAACTCACCGGGCATAATGGACAGGTTGATTCCGTCCAGTGCTGTCATTTCCTGATTCTGCCCATCTACATACGTATGGGTCAGGTCCTTGGTTTCAATAATCGGTTCCATAACAACCTCCATAAACATAAATTATATCTTTGTTTACTGGATATCGTCAAATAGAAAAAAGACGTGAGAAACGCTTTTTTCTCACGTCTTTTTAGTGGTTAGTGGTTAGGGATTGGTGGTTAGAGAATCCGCTGGTACGCCCCAGGGGCTTACCAAAAGCCTGCAAAGAGGACCGTGCCGCGCAGGCTTCTTTTTTTTACAGGATTCCCGCCGGAAGGGCCATTTCCACCCCCGGCCCGATGGGCAGACTCAGCGTCATCCAGACCACCAGGAAAAGGATCCATACGATCTGCAGTACCACGGCAATGGGGATCAAATTGGATACCAGAGTTCCGATGGCAGCCTTGGGCATGTATTTCTCCTGGGCCACACTCAAGATCATCCACAGATACGGGTTCATGGGAGTAAAGCAGTTGGTGGGAGAATCGCCCAGCCGATACAGCAGCTGGGTATATCCGGGATGATATCCCAGCAGCATGAACATGGGGATGAAGATGGGGGCAAAGATGGCCCACTTGGCTGAACCGGAAGACATGAAGATGTTCACGATGCTGGTGATGATGATGAAAATCACGCACATGGGCAGCCCTGTGAAGCCCACACTCTTCAGGAAATCAGCCCCTGCAATGGCAATCAGGGTCCCCAGATGGGTCCAGCTGAACAGGGCCTGGAACTGACCGCAGAAGAAGCAGAACACCACAAAGGCGCCCATACCGCTCATCTGTTTTACCATGGCCTTGTTGACATCCTTGATGGTCTTGAAGGAGCCGGTGGTAAAGCCGTAGGTGAGTCCCGCCAGACTGAACAGGAAGAACAGCAGCGGAATCAGGCCTTTCAGCAGGGGCGATCCTACAAAGGTATGACCGTCTTTGGAAAGGATCCCCGTAAAGAAGCCCGCCACCAGCACGGCGATGTACACCAGTACCACCAGGCCGGCCCGGTTCAGGCCCTTCCGTTCCAGTTCCGTCACGTCCCCCAGTTCCTCATCGCAGCCGGGACCGTCATAGACACCGAACCGGGGTTCCACCACCTTGATGGAAACCAGTCCGATGATCAGAGCGCACAGGAACGTGGAAGCGAACATGAAATACCAGTTGCAGGTCACATCCACGGCAAACACACCGGCTTTGCCCAGGAACCCGTCGATGGCCTGGTTGGTCAGGCCCTGGAGCAGGGAATCCGTACCGGCGATCATCAGATTGGCGCCAAAACCAGCTTCGGCCCCGGCAAACCCCACCATCATACCCACCACCGGATGCTTCCGCACACCGATGTAGGCCACAGCTGCCAGAGGCGGAATCACCACCATGGCCGTATCAGAGGCGATGTTGCCGCACACCCCCAGGAAGGCCACGATGAACGGCACCAGAGAGGGTGGCACGTTCTTCATGCTGCGCCGCAGAAGAGCCGCCAGCATGCCAGATTCTTCACAGAACCCGATGGCCAGGGTCATGGTGATCACCAGACCCATGGGAGCGAATCCGGTGAAGTTTTTCACCAGGGTGCTGAGCAGCCATTGGATGCCGGCCTTGGAAAAGAAGTTCTGGGATGCCACCATTTTATGAGAGGCCGGATTTTCCAGGGCAAAGCCCGCCTGGGTGCAGAGCGCCCCCACAATGGCCGTGAGGATGAACAGGATGCCGAACAGGATGGCCGGGGGCGGCAGTTTGTTGCAGACCCGTTCGACGGTGTTCAGGAACCGGTCCAGAAGACTGGCTCTGGGTGGATTCTGTGATGCCATTTTTGATGCCATAGATGTGGAACCTCCTTGATACATTCCATGCTGCAGGGACTCCCCTGTTTTCCTGCAGAAAAATCGGCAGACTTGGTGGAGCAGGGTTTTCCATTTTGTGTTTCATTTTTAATAAGGGTTCCCTGATATTATAACAGATTAGCAGATGAATTTGCAGGAATTTTACATATTTTCTGATTAAAAATCTATTTCAGACGGACATAGTAGGATTCTTCGAACGAAAAAAGACTGCTGCACACAAAGTGTACAACAGTCTTTTGCATGATTGTTCTGTTACAGCACACCAGCCGGCAGAGCCAGTCCCACGCCAGGACCGATGGGGAGACCCAGGGTGACCCAGACTACCAGGAAAATGATCCAGGCGATCTGCAGGACAACGGCGATGGGGATCATGTTGGCGATCAAGGTACCGATGGCACAATCCGGCATGTATTTTTCCTGGGCAACGCTCAGGATCATCCAGATGTACGGGCTCATGGGAGTGAAGCAGTTGCCCGGAGAATCACCCAGCCGATACAGCAGCTGTGCAAAACCGGGATGGTACCCCATCAGCATGAACATGGGAACGAAGATCGGTGCCAGGATGGCCCACTTGGCGGACCCGGAGGATACGAAGATGTTGATGCAGGCGGTGACCAGGATGAACGCGATGCACATGGGAAGACCCGTGAACCCAATCCCCTTCAGGAAGTTGGCCCCGGAAATGGCCAGCAGCGTGCCCAGCTTGGTCCAGTTGAACAGTCCCTGGAACTGGCCGCAGAAGAAGCAGAACACCACATAGGCGCCCATACCGCTCATCTGTTTCACCATGGCGGCATTTACGTCCTTGATCTTGGTGAACTTGCCCACGCTGTACCCATAGGTGAGGCCACCGATGGAGAACAGGAAGAACAGCAGCGGGATCAGGCCCTTCAGCATCAGGGAGCCCACTACGGTCACCCCGTCTTTGGACAGCACCTGGGCTTTGAAGCCGATGATCACAACGATGATATAAAGGAGCATGGCCAGAGCTGCCCGATGGATCCCTTTCTTTTCCACAGGGGTGATGTCCACCTTGGCTTCTTCCGTTTCCACCCCTTCATATTTGGGGAACCGGGGTTCGATGATATGCACGGACACCCAGCCAATCACCAGGGCGCACAGGAAAGTGGAAACAAACATGAAATACCAGTTACAGGTTACATCCACCACGAAAGCGCCTTCCTTGCCCAGGAATGCGTTGATGGCCTGGTTGGTCAGGCCCTGGAGCAGGGAGTCGGTACCGGCCACCAGCAGGTTGGCGGTGAACCCGGCCTGGGCTCCTGCGTACCCCACCATCATGCCTACCACCGGGTGTTTCTTGACCCCGATGTACACAATGGCAGCCAGGGGCGGAATGACGATCATGGCCGTATCAGAAGCGATATTCCCGCAGGTACCCAGGAACGCCACCAGATATGGAACCACATTGGGCGGTACATTTTTCATGGATCCACGGAGAATCGCTTCCAGGAATCCGGCTTCTTCGCAGAACCCGATGGCCATGGTCATGGTGATGACCAGTCCCAAAGGAGCAAATCCGGTGAAATTCTTCACCAGGTTGGTCAGCAGCCACTGGACCCCTGCCTTGGAGAACAGATTCTGGGAAACCACAGCCTTCCCCGTTGCCGGGTTCGTCAGACTGAAGCCGGTGGAAGTAAGTCCGGCCCCGATTACAGCCGTAATTAAGAATAAGACCACGAACAGGATGGCGGGTGGCGGCAACTTGTTGCACACCGTTTCGATGGTGTTCAGGAAACGGTCCACCCAGGTTTGCTTTGCTGCATTTTTTGCAACCATAGAATGACAACCCCCTTAAAAGATTTTGTATACTACACACAACATACAGGATGGTGTGTTGCAGCCCCATAGATAATCAAACGTTCATATCTTTTATAAAGAGATTGTTTATATAATATCATCATTTTTCCGGCTTGTCCAGACTTTCCAGTCCCCTGGACTTGTATACTTTCTCCATGTTATAATTGGTACAAATTTTCTCTTATAAATTTGTAATGCAGAAAGGATGCATGACCCATTATGGATGAAGTTCTGATACAGATTTTCCCCAACATGACCATTTGGAAGCTACATTCTCTGAAAGAATACCTGGTTTTCGGGATGCTGCTGGCCGGAGGCTTCCTGCTTTTCTGGTTCTGGACCCGGCGGCTGAAAAAAGCCAGGACCCCGGAAGGGGCACGGAAACGGGTGCTGAAAGCCATTGGATCCGCTTCTCACGGAGATTTTCAGGAGATTACGCCGGCAGACGCCCCTAAAAACCGGAATTCTCTCTGGATCCGCCTTCCTCACGATTGGCTGCTGATGGAAGTTCTGTATCGTGGATACAGAATACAAGGTTCGGAACGGGGTGAACAATGGACAGTCAGTGATAACTCTGAAAGCAGAAAGATCCCCAATCCCATTATAGTACTGGAAAAAGACATGGAAGCTGCAAAACAACAGCTGGGTTCCTCTGAAAAACCTCTCCCCTCCATCCACACCTTTGTCATCTGCGCCGACAATTACGCCGATCCCACTTTCCTGCTGGATGAAGGAGCCCGAAAGCACACCCTGTCCGTGGCAGAGCTGAAAAAGTGGATCAAAAAAAGAAATCAATGAAACAGAGAAACCAAGGGGATGTGAAAAAATACTTTTTCACACCCCCTCACTAGTCACTAGCCGATAGAAGCCAGCACTAGCGAAATAAAGGCGCTTATGTACTCTGTGAAAATCGCGTAAAAAAGCCGCTGTAACTACCAGTTCATGATAGTTACAGCGGCTTTTCTCCGCTTTGGAACAGTGCTTACAAACGGAGGACCGTTCTTCAGGCTTCCGGCTGCTGCTCAGGAGATGCAGTTGCTTCAGGGGCTTCAGGCCCATCTTCGGCAATCGCTTCCACCGGGTGATGGAGTTTCAGCTGGATGTTCCGATATTTGGGCATCCCGGTCCCGGCAGGGATCAGTTTGCCGATGATGACGTTTTCTTTCAGGCCCAGCAGCGGATCCACCTTGCCTTTGATGGCGGCATCGGTCAGGTTCCGGGTGGTTTCCTGGAAGGAAGCAGCGGACAGGAAGGAATCCGTAGCCAGGGATGCCTTGGTGATCCCCAGCAGGATGGGATGGCCGGTAGCCGGCTGTTTCCCTTCTGCCAGCACTTCGTCGTTCTCGTCTTCGAATTGGGCAATATCCACCACAGAGCCCGGCAGCATGTTGGTGTCGCCTGCTTCGTCGATCTTGTATTTCCGCATCATCTGACGGACCATGACTTCCACGTGCTTGTCGTTGATTTCCACGCCCTGGGATTTGTATACGCCCAGCACTTGCTGTACCAGGTAATGACGGGTAGCGGCAGGACCGGAAATCCGCAGGATATCGTGAGGGTTCAGGGAACCTTCGGTCAGGCGATCGCCCACTTCCACCTTGTCGCCTTCCGCCACATGGATTTTGGCGCCATAGGGGATGTGGTAGGTTTCGTCCGTACCATCTTCCTTGTGGATGATGATGAAACGGCCCTCTTCCTTTTCCTGGATTTCCACAGTACCGGCCACTTCGGACAGGATACCGGGATGTTTCGGTTTCCGTGCTTCGAACAGTTCTTCTACACGAGGAAGACCCTGGGTGATATCGTCAGCACCAGCAACACCGCCGGTGTGGAACGTTCTCATGGTCAGCTGGGTACCCGGTTCACCGATGGCCTGGGCAGCGATGGTGCCTACGGCTTCGCCCACTTCCACCTTCTTGGCAGTGGCCAGGTTCCGGCCGTAGCAGGCCCGGCATACGCCGAAGTGGGACTTGCAGGTCAGGACAGAACGGATCTTGACTTTCTCCCGCAGATCGGCGATGACATCCGCCATATCTTCGGTGATGTAGTCATTGATGTGGTAAATGACCTTGCCGTCCTTGTCGGTGATGTCTTCGGCCAGGGTACGGCCAACCAGACGGTCACGCAGGGTTTCCAGCACGGTGCTCTTGTTCTTGCCAGCCGTGATGGCTTCTACATACACGCCATCCACTTCGTTGTTGCGGATCTTCATTTCCTTCACGGTGCCATCGTCCAGAATGGTTTCCATCACTTCTGCGGTGAATTTGTCGCCGGCCTTGGCCAGCACTTTGTCTTCCCCGTTGACGATGTCTTCTTCCACCTGTTTGTTCAGGAAATGGTGGGTCATATGTTCGCGGAAAGCAGCCTTCACCTTGTCTTCAGGGACGTTGATCTGCAGCACTTCCGGTTCTTCATTGCTTTCTTCGTCAGCCGGATACAGGCTGATTTCCAGGATCTTGGCAGCCATCAGGCGGTCGAAGACTTCTTCGCTCACCAGGGTGTCAGCTTCTGCCAGGATGGAACCATCCTCCGGGTTCAGCACGCTGGCAGCCAGGGTACGGCCTACGGCATAGTCCTTCAGCTTATGCTGGCTGGATCCCAGGACGGATTTGCAGAACCGGGCCCGTTCCCGTACCAGGTTCATACCCGTCACATCACAGTCTTCTTCCCGGACGATGACGTCCTGGGCCACGTCTACCAGACGACGGGTCAGGTACCCAGAGTCGGCGGTCCGCAGTGCGGTATCCGTCAACCCTTTCCGGGCGCCGTGGGAAGAAATGAAGTATTCCAAAATGGTCAGCCCTTCACGGAAGTTAGACTTGATCGGGCGGTCGATGATCCGGCCGGAAGGGTCAGCCATCAGACCACGCATACCAGCCAGCTGACGGATCTGCTGGATGTTACCACGGGCACCGGAGTTAGCCATCATGTAAACCGGGTTGAACGGATCCATGGTGTTCTTCATCAGGGCGTTGGCCACGTCTTCGGTGGCTTTGTCCCAGATGGCGATGACCTTGCGGTACCGTTCGTCGTCGCTCATAAGGCCCCGGTTGAAGATGGTTTCCACTTTGTCCACCTGCTTTTCAGCAGCAGCCAGGATGGAAGCCTTTTCTTTCGGGATCTTGATGTCGGAAGCGGCAATGGACAGACCGGATTTGCAGGCGTTGTCATAGCCCAGTTTCTTCACGATATCCAGCACACGGGCAGTACCGAAGTTGCCGTACAGTTTGTGAGCCTTGGCAACCAGACGGCCCAGTTCCTTCTTGTCGATCAGTTTGCCCAGCAGCCAGGTGCCGTCTTCCTGTTTGGAGTAATACCGCATTTCCACAGGCAGTTCGCAGTTGTAGATGATGTTGCCGATGGACGTGGTGACCAGGCTTTCGCCCTTGTCAGAGGGTTCCGGGAAGATTTCTGCATTGGGGACCTTGACTTTGATCCGGGCCTGCAGGTCGATCACATGGTTGAAATAAGCCAGACGGGCTTCATCGAAGCTGATGAAGCGGCGGCCTTCTCCCTTGGCCCCATCCTTGAAGATGGTCAGGTAGTAAGCCCCCAGCACCATATCCTGGGTAGGAACGGTAATGGGTTTCCCGTCTTTGGGCGCCAGGATGTTGTTGACGCTCATGATCAGCACACGGGCTTCCGCCTGGGCTTCGGCAGACAGAGGCAGATGGACAGCCATCTGGTCACCGTCGAAGTCGGCGTTGAAGGGGGTGCAGACCAGGGGATGCAGTTTGATGGCACGGCCTTCGGACAGGATCGGTTCGAAAGCCTGGATGCCCAGACGGTGCAGGGTCGGAGCACGGTTCAGCAGTACAGGATGTTCTTTGATCACGTCTTCCAGTACATCCCACACAGCATCCGTGGCCCGTTCCACCATCCGTTTGGCGCTCTTGATGTTGGTGGCAGCGCCGGTTTCCACCAGCCGTTTCATGACGAAGGGCTTGAACAGTTCCAGTGCCATTTCTTTCGGCAGACCGCACTGGTGCATCTTCATTTCAGGCCCGACCACGATTACGCTACGGCCGGAGTAGTCCACACGTTTCCCCAGCAGGTTCTGACGGAAACGGCCCTGTTTCCCTTTCAGCATGTCGGACAGGGACTTCAGAGGACGGGTGCCGGGGCCCGTTACGGCACGGCCGCGGCGGCCGTTATCGATCAGAGCATCCACCGCTTCCTGGAGCATCCGCTTTTCGTTCCGGACGATGATGTCCGGAGCCTGCAGTTCCTGCAGCCGTTTCAGACGGTTGTTCCGGTTGATGACCCGGCGATACAGATCGTTCAGGTCGGACGTGGCGAACCGGCCGCCGTCCAGCTGGACCATAGGACGCAGGTCGGGAGGGATCACCGGGATGACATCCATGATCATCCATTCCGGCTTGTTTCCGCTCTTCAGGAAGGCTTCGCACACATCCAGACGGCGGACGATGTTCCGTCTCTTCTGGAGGCTGGTTTCCGTCTTCAAGGCAGCCCGCAGTTCCTTGGTCAGTTCCGGTACGTTGATTTCATGGAGCAGTTCCTTGATGGCTTCTGCGCCCATGCCCACCCGGAAGGTAGGACCGTATTCATCCAGTTTTTCCTGATATTCGGCTTCGGTCAGCAGTTGTTTCTTGGTCAGGTTGGTGTCGCCCGGATCCAGTACGATGTAGCTGGCAAAGTACAGGACTTTTTCCAGAGCCCTTTGCCCGATGTCCAGGATGGCACCCATCCGGCAGGGGATCCCTTTGAAATACCAGATGTGGGAAACAGGAGCTGCCAGTTCGATGGAGCCCATCCGGTCACGACGGACTTTGGAACGGGTGACTTCCACGCCGCATTTGTCACAGACCACACCTTTATAACGGATGCGTTTGTACTTGCCGCAATGGCATTCCCAGTCTTTGGTCGGCCCAAAGATCCGTTCGCAGAACAGACCATCCCGTTCCGGTTTCAGGGTTCTATAGTTGATGGTTTCCGGTTTGGTGACTTCCCCGTGAGACCAGGCTCTGATCTTCTCGGGGGACGCCAGACCGATTCTCATAGAATGAAATTTATTTACGTCCAACAAGAGCGCTCACTCCTTCCTACTCTGCATCAGACCCGTTGTCGTCGCCGTTATCATTTTGGGAATCATCCAGATTCATGTTCCCGATATCTGCAATCACATCGAAGTCGCTGCCTTCCGGCTGGTCTTCATCCGGGCTCAGTTCTTCGTCGCTGTTCTGGTTTGCGCCGTTCGTTTCGCCCACGTTGGCTGCGGCATGGTTGGCTTTGTTGGCCATATCCATATCCAGCTCTCTGGCAATATCGCCCATTCCGATGTCTTCATCTTCATCGTCCAGGTCGATTTCTTCATCGTCTTCATCCAGGACCTGGATGTCCAGACCGATGGCCTGCATTTCTTTCACCAACACCTTGAAGGATTCAGGCACACCCGGTTCAGGGATGTTTTCGCCCTTCACGATGGCTTCGTAGGCCTTCACACGGCCCACCACGTCATCGGACTTCACGGTCAGGATTTCCTGCAGGGTATAAGCGGCACCGTAAGCTTCCAGTGCCCATACTTCCATTTCCCCGAATCTCTGGCCGCCAAACTGGGCTTTACCACCCAGAGGCTGCTGGGTCACCAGGGAGTACGGGCCGGTGGAACGGGCATGGATCTTATCTGCAACCAGATGGTGCAATTTCAGGTAGTAGATGCAGCCCACAGTAACAGGGTTATCGAAAGGTTCGCCGGTACGTCCATCGTACAGGATGGTCTTGCCGCTGGGATCCACGCCACCCAGTTTCAGGGTCTTCTGCATATCGTCTTCCCGGGCGGAATCGAACACGGGCACTGCCACAGGCACTGCATGGTCCACCGTCTGAGGCATACCGTATTTGTCCACATCATAGCCGGCTTCTTTCAGTTCGCCAGCCAGGCTGGGATCACCGGATTCGATCCGCATGCCCAGGCCGCAGGCAGCCCAGCCCAGATGGGCTTCCAGGATCTGCCCGATGTTCATACGGGAAGGCACGCCCAGGGGGTTCAGTACGATCTGTACCGGTTCACCGTTGGGCAGGAACGGCATATCTTCCCGAGGCATGATCCGGGAAACAACACCCTTGTTCCCGTGGCGGCCTGCCATCTTATCGCCTTCGCTGATCTTCCGTTTCTGCACGATATGGACACGTACCTGTTTGGAAACGCCAGGGGGCAGTTCGTCGCCGTTTTCCCGGGTGAAGATCTGCACGCTGACAATGATACCGGATTCGCCGTGAGGCACCCGCAGAGAGCTGTCCCGGACTTCCCGTGCTTTTTCCGCGAAGATGGCACGGATCAGCCGTTCTTCCGCACTCAGTTCCGTTTCGCCTTTCGGAGTGACTTTGCCGACCAGGATATCACCAGGCCGTACTTCCGCACCAATGCGGATGATACCGTCTTCATCCAGGTCTTTCAGGGCTTCTTCAGAAACGTTGGGGATGTCCCGGGTGATTTCTTCAGGTCCCAGTTTCGTATCCCGGGCATCACAGTTGTATTCTTCGATATGGATGGAGGTGAACACATCTTCCTTCACCAGATCTTCGGACAGCAGGACAGCATCTTCGTAGTTGTAGCCTTCCCAGGGCATGTACGCTGCAATGGCGTTGCGGCCCAGAGCCAGTTCGCCGTGATCCGTGGCAGGACCATCGGCCAGGACCTGGCCTTCTTCCACCTTGTCGCCTTTGTAGACAATGGGGCGCTGGTTCACACAGGTGCTCTGGTTGGAGCGTTTGAACTTCAGGACGTTGTATTCATCCACACCGGCACCATCGGCCCGGGTGATGATGATCTTATCGCCGCTGACGTATTTCACCGTGCCGGCATGCTTGGCCAGGATGCAGACACCGGAGTCCACAGCCACTTTGTATTCCATGCCGGTACCTACAACAGGCGCCTTGGGGTTCAGCAGAGGCACAGCCTGCCGCTGCATGTTGGCACCCATCAGAGCACGGTTGGCGTCATCGTTTTCCAGGAAAGGAATCAGGGCTGCTGCGATGGACATAACCTGTTTAGGAGAAACGTCCATGAAATCCACACGGGTAGGAGGGATGGAAAGCACATCGTTCCGTTCCCGGCAGGTTACGTGGCTGTTCACGAAGGAACCGTCGTCGTTCAGCGGTTCGTTGGCCTGTGCCACGATATAGTTATCTTCCTCGTCTGCGGTCATGTAGACGATGTCGTTGGTCACCTTGCCGGTCTTCTTGTCCACCCGGCGGTACGGAGTTTCGATGAAGCCGTACCGGTTCACCACACCATAAGCGGCCAGGGACCCGATCAGACCGATGTTCGGGCCTTCAGGGGTTTCAATAGGACACATACGGCCATAGTGGGAAACGTGCACGTCACGGACTTCGTAGCCGGCACGTTCACGGGACAGACCACCGGGCCCCAGAGCGGACAGACGCCGTTTGTGGGTCAGTTCAGCCAGAGGGTTGTTCTGGTCCATGAACTGGGACAACTGGCTGCTGCCGAAGAATTCCTTCACCGCAGCCACCACCGGGCGGATGTTGATCAGGGCCTGGGGCGTAATGACGTCAGCATCCTGCAGGGTCATCCGTTCCCGGATTACCCGTTCCATACGGGACAGCCCGATCCGGAACTGGTTCTGCAGCAGTTCCCCTACGCAGCGCACACGACGGTTACCCAGATGGTCGATATCGTCCTTGCCTTCCATGCCGTCGATCACGTTCAGCAGGTAAGCGAAGGAAGCGATCACATCAGCCGGAGTGATGACCCGGACAGAAGCATCGATATCCTTGGTGACGATGATGTGTTCCGGATGTTCCTGATAGTTCACCCACACATCCGCATAGCCGGGTTCGCTGTAGATCCCGCTCTGTTCCAGCTTATCGATTTCTTCATCACCGATGATGGTACCTGCCGGCAGGACCACCTCGCCCTGGGTGCCATCGGGATTTTCGAAGGCAATGGGGGAAGTCAGTTCCTTGCCCAGCAGACGATGGCGCCAGCCCAGTTTCTTGTTGACCTTGTAACGGCCCACGTTGGCCAGGTCATACCGACGATTGTCGGAGAAGATGTTCTTGATCAGCTGAGCGGCATTTTCCAGGTTGGCCGGTTCGCCCGGACGCAGCTTCCGGTAGATTTCCAGCAGTGCATCCTCTTCGTTCTTGGTGGTATCCTTGGCCAGGGTGGCAGTCAGGAAGGGATGTTCACCAAAAGTCTTGATGATATCATCGTTGGTGGGCAGGCCCATCACACGCAGCAGTGCCGTGGCCGGCAGTTTCCGGGTCCGGTCCACACGGGCGTAGATGATGTCGTTCAGATCGGTTTCGTATTCGATCCAGGCGCCCCGGTTGGGGATGACCGTGGTCCCGTACAGGAACTTGCCCATGGGATCCATATCTTTGGAATAATACACACCAGGAGAACGGACCAGCTGGCTGACGATGACACGTTCAGCCCCGTTGATCACGAAGGTACCGGTATCGGTCATCAGAGGGAAGTCACCCATGAACACGGTGGATTCCTTGATTTCGCCCGTATCCTTGTACAGCAGGCGCACGTCCACATTCAAAGGTGCTGCATAGGTAGCGTCCTTCTCTTTGCAGGTCTCGATATCATATTTGGGATCCCCAATGGTGAAGTTTTCAAAACTCAGTTCCAGGTTGTCAGTGAAATCCTTGATCGGGGAAACGTCCTTGAATACATCGTGCAGCCCCTCTCTTATGAACCACTCATAAGATTTTCTCTGCAGGTCGATCAAATGAGGCATCTTCAGGACTTCTTTGATCCGTGCATAACTGTACCGGATGCGGTCGCCATTATGAACCGGCTTAAACATGTGGTCTCTCACTCCTTTTCTCTAGGCAGGTATTCGAAGAAAGTACTAAGAATCTATCACATAAAAAAACAAGGCAGTCAACACAACTAAGATTGATCAGCCTTGTATCTTGCAATGTCTCTCAGTCAGCATTTCGTGCTCCTCTCCTCACTTGAGCGGGAACGCGATGTCCAACCACTGAGCACTCGCGAAACCTATATATCCTGCTTGTAACAAACTTCATGGACGATAATTATACCATATTACAGTGGAATTGTTCAAGAATGTATGTGAACTTTTTATGAATTCTTTTTAAAAAGCCTTGCTATTTTCATGGAAAGGTTTTCCATCCCGGATCAGTGGGTTCCATTCCGGATGATCCAGGGCCAGCCGGATCAATGTGATCACATTGAAGTTGGAATTGTACCGGTAGAAGATCAGGAACCGGCCGCAGGGATAACAGCGGACCCCTTCCAGGTCCAGCAGAGAGTCCCGGGCATTGGCTGCCAGTTTGGGCATTTCCTCCAGCGCATGCAGTGTGGTTTCCAGCTGCTGCAGTTCTTCCGGGGTGCAGCGTTCCTTCGCCGCTGCTTCGTCCCGCTGTGCCTGCCGGGTACGCAGCAGGTTCCCCTCCAGATCCGCCATGTCTTCCTGTTCCAGACTCCGGAGCCCTTCGCCCAGATACTGGCGTACCGTTTCCCGCAGGGTTTCTTCCATGATGGTTCTCCTTGCTCTCCTATAGAAAAAGAGTGCCGCAGCTGCGACACTCTTTGGCGATTAAGCTTCTGCTTCAACCGGGTAAACGCTGATCTTACGACGATCTTTGCCCCATCTTTCAAAAGCAACCTTGCCGGCCACCTTTGCGTAGATGGTGTAGTCTTTACCCATGCCAACGTTCTGGCCCATGTGGAACCGGGTGCCACGTTGACGGACAATGATGGAACCAGCCGTTACCAGCTGACCATTGTGTGCTTTCGTGCCCATGCGTTGTGCATTGGAGTCACGGCCGTTGGAAGTGGAGCCGCCCCCTTTATGATGGGCGTGTAATTGAAGGATTAATTCGAACACGATGTTCACCTCCTGTGCTCTTTGATAACGAGATAGTCGGGCGAATAAGTCTTCTGCAGATGACGGAGACCGCAGACCATGGTCTGCAGGATGGCTTCCGTCTTTGCATCCGGTTCATCCACCAGACAGACTCCCAGGGTACCGGCTTCCTGGTCGATGGAGTAGTCCACCCTGCGGTGGAGTACTTCGTTCAAGCCATTGGCGGCCACCTGGGTATCCAGCGATACGGCAAAGCAAACTTCATCGAATCCTTCCGGATTGAACTCTGCATGCCCTGCCACGGTGTATCGTCTGATTCTGCCACGATTGTTGTAGTAGATATCTACCTGGATCATGGCTTAGGCTTCGATAGAAGTGATTTCAACCTGGGTGAAGGGTTGACGATGACCCTGGCGTTTCCGATAGTTGGATTTTGCTCTGTATTTGAAAACAAAGATCTTATCGGCTTTGCCCTGTTTAGCAACCTTGGCGGTTACTTTAGCGCCTGCAACAGTAGGAGTACCCACTTTTACATCGCCATCGTTGACAACAGTCAGAACTTCGTCAAAAACGACTTCCTGGCCTTCTTCAACGTTCAGTTTTTCAACATTCAGTACGTCGCCTTCGCTGACACGGTACTGTTTGCCACCTGTACGGATAATAGCGTACATATCTGCACCTCCCTCATTCAAGACTCGCCGGATGCGGTAACTCCCTACGGAGTTTTACGGAACCTCTCCGTGCGGTAGTGCTAAATTCACATTCAGCCTTCAAAGTATACTACATGGACAGGAAAAAAGCAAGTTCTTCCCCTGCCAAAAATACATTTTTATTCTGTAACTGGGGACCCAATCATGCTATAATAATTGAATTGTAAATAAGGAAAGGTCGTGAGAATCAAAGATGAAAGAAATGATTCGTCTGGTAGGGATCACCAAGGAGTTTGAAGACAACCTGATCATCCCCACCCTTAACCTGACTATCTACGACGGAGAATTCGTGACCCTGCTGGGGCCCTCCGGCTGTGGCAAGACCACAATACTGCGCATGATTGCCGGTCTGGAGACACCCACTTCGGGTCATATTTTTCTGGATGACGAAGAGGTCACCCAACTGGCCCCCTACAAGCGCAATGTGAACATGGTATTCCAGCATTATGCCCTGTTCCCCCATATGACAGTGGAGGATAACATCCGCTTCGGGCTGCTGATGAAAAAAGTTCCCCGCCAGGAGCAGCAGAAACGGATTGCCGAAGTGCTGCAGCTGACCCAGCTGGAGGAGCTGCGTTACCGGAAGCCCCAGCAGATGAGTGGCGGCCAGCAGCAGCGGGTAGCCATCGCCCGGGCTCTCGTAAACAATCCAAAAGTCCTGCTGCTGGACGAACCATTGGGTGCCCTGGACTACAAGCTGCGGAAGACCATGCAGGTGGAACTGCGGAGCCTGCAGCAACGGCTGGGCATCACCTTCATCTATGTCACCCACGACCAGGAAGAGGCCCTGACCATGAGCGACCGGGTCATCATCGTGAACGGCGGCCGCATCGAGCAGGACGATCCTCCGGAAAAGATCTACCAGTATCCCCGGAGCCGGTTCGCTGCCAGCTTCATCGGCGAGAACAACTTTTTCCCTGTACCCGGCGATGACAGCCGCCTGCTGGCCATCCGGCCCCAGTTCCTGGTGGTGACCGCGGAAAACGAGGAGACCCGTCCGGAAAAGAAGCCCCTCCATACAGGGACCATCGAACAGATCCTGTTCTGCGGCACCTTTGACAAGCTGTTCATCCGGCTGGATGACGACCGGCAGGTGATCACTGCCTACCAATATTATGATGAACACCGGGATTGGGATCTGGGCGACCGGGTCGGTATCTGGTGGAATCCCCAGGACAGCGTCCAGGTGACGAAATGAAGCGGGGCAAACTGCTGGTGCTGCCAGCCATAGGGTGGCTGGGGCTGTTCTTCGCCCTGCCCCTCCTGATTGTGGTGATCGTCTCCTTCGCCTCCCGTACACCCTACGGCCAGGTAGTTTTCAACTGGACCCTGGAGAACTACATCCAGTTCCTGGAGCCTCTGTATCTGAAGATTTTCGTCTTTACCCTGGGTACCGCCTTTTTAACCACCCTGCTCACCTTCGCCATGGGCTATCCGGTGGCCTACACCATCGCCATGGTCCTGCCCAAAAAATGGCAGCAGGCCGGCATCATTCTGGTCATGATCCCCTTCTGGATTAATTTCCTGATCCGCTCCTATTCCTGGGTGATCATTCTCCGGGCCCACGGTCTGGTAAACAGCTTCCTCATGTCCATCGGGGCCATCGAAGTGCCTCTGCAGCTGCTGTACAACAACACCGCCGTGCTCATCGGCATGGTCTACGGGCTGCTTCCCTTCATGGTCCTGCCCATCTACGTTTCTCTGGAACAGATGGACAAACGCCTGCTGGAAGCTGCCAGTGATCTGGGTGCCGGTCCTCTGACGGCCTTCCGGAAGATCACGCTGCCCCTCACCATGCCCGGAGTGGCCGCCGGCTCCATCCTGGTTTTCATCTCCTCCCTGGGGATGTTCGTAGTGCCGGACATCATGGGCGGTGCCAAAAGCTCCCTGATGGGGAACGTGATCCAGAACCAGTTCCTGTCCGCCCGTGACTGGCCTTTCGGGTCGGCGCTGTCCATCATCCTGGCACTGCTCAGCCTCATCATGATTGTGCTGTATTACAAGGCCCTGCAGGCCCAGAAAGGAGGCCACCCCCATGAAGAGAAACTGGCGTAGTGCCACCCTGGTGGCTTATTCCCTTGCCATCCTGGCTTTTCTGTATCTGCCCCTTCTGATCCTTTCCCTGTACTCCTTCAATGATTCCCGGATCAATGCGGTATGGACCGGTTTTACCTTCAAATGGTATGCGGCGCTGCTGGAAAATGATCGGGCCCTGGAAGCCCTGGGCAACAGTCTGCTGATTGCTTCTGTCACCACGGTGGTATCCACCGTCATGGGCACACTGGCGGCCCTGGCCCTCCATCGCTATCAGTATAAATGCAGGCTGCTGATCAACAGCCTGCTGTACCTGCCCATCCTGATCCCGGAAATCGTCATGGGACTGTCGCTGCTGGTCCTGTTTTCCCAGCTGGGCATCAACCTGGGGCGGCCCACCCTGGTCATAGCCCACATCACCTTCTGCATCTCCTTTGTGATCATCACTGTAGGCGCCCGTCTGGAAGGATGCCGGCAGGATCTGGAGGAAGCTGCCAGCGACCTGTATGCCACCCCCTGGAATGCCTTCCGGTATGTGACCCTGCCCATGATCGCACCGGGGATCATCGCCGGTGCTCTCATGGCTTTCACCCTGTCCATCGATGATTTCGTCATCAGCTTCTTTGTGGCCGGTCCCAACTCCACCACCCTGCCCCTTTACATTTACGCCATGGTGAAGCGGGGGATTTCGCCCCAGATCAACGCCCTTTCCACCTGCATGATGCTGGTCACCATCTCCCTGGTGGTGATTTCCCAGCTGCTGCAGAAAAAGGATTTCCATTCTTCCCGAAAGGACTGATGCTCCATGAAGAAACTCCAATGGCTGCTGTGCGGGCTCCTGGTTCTCCTGCTGCTGGCCTTCACCGGCTGCGGCAAAGAGAAATCGGAGGAAACCGATGACAGACAGGTTTTGAACCTGTTCAGCTGGGCCGACAACTTCGACCCGGAAATGATCAAAGCCTTTGAAAAAAAGTACCACTGCAAGGTGAACTACGATGTGTTCGCCAACAACGAAGAACTGCTGGCCAAGCTCCAGGCCGGCGGTGCCCAGTACGATCTGATCCAGCCTTCCGATTATATGGTTTCCACCATGATCAAGCTGGATCTCCTGGAAAAGCTGGATAAAGAGGCCATTCCCAATGCACGGAATGTGATGGATGCCCTCCAGCATCCCGATTTCGACCCCAACGGAGAGTATTCCGTCGTCTACACCTGGGGCATGACAGGAATCGTGTACAACAAGAAATACATCAAGGAGCCTCCCACTTCCTGGAATGACCTGTGGAAGCCGGAATACAAAGGCCGGGTGATCCTGTTGAACGACAGCCGGGAAGTGTTCGGCATGGCCCTGAAGAAGAACGGCTGGTCCAATAACTCCACAGATCCTGCCCAGCTGAAGAAAGCCTATGAAGATCTGACCCTGCTGGTGCCCAACATCCTGGCTTACGATACGGATGGCATCAAACAGAAATTCATTGCCGAGGAAGCCTGGATCGGAACCATGTGGTCCGGGGACGCTTCCTACAGTTACCACGAGAACCCCAACCTGGGTTTTGTCATTCCCAAAGAAGGGACCCTGGTGTGGGCCGATACCCTGGCCATTCCCAGGGGCGCCAAACACAAGAAACTGGCAGAGGAATTCATCAACTTCCTGTTCGACCCCCAGGTCAGTGCCAAAAACTACGAAGCCATCGGGTATAACGATCCCAACGGCAACGCCAAACAATACCACTCTCAGGAATATCTGGAAGACCCCATGCTGAATGCCGCCATCACCCACCTGAAAGAAGGGGAATGGCTCCATGACATCGGAGATGCCATTACCATGTACGACCGGTACTGGACAGAACTGAAGACGATCCGATAAAAAAAACAGGCTGCCGCCAATTGGCGACAGCCTGTTTTTTGCGTTCAGCTTATTTGGAAGCCTGCTGAGCCGGTACTTGTTTCACTTCTACCGGTACCAGGTTCAGGCCCTGCAGCTGGGCTTTTCTGCCCTTGGTGCTGAATACGAAAGTCATCTGCACATTAGGAGCCTTTTTCGCATCGCCGATGTAGATCAGACGGTCAGCATCCTGGAATTTGTCCAGGCGCACCAGTTTCAGGTTGCTGATGCCCCCCAGCTGGTTGGTCACGCCGTTTTTCATGTTGTTCAGAGCGGCTGCGTTGAAGTTCTTCTGCAGTTCCGGAGAAAAGCCGGCAGCTGCATCAGCCAGCTGGCCTTTGCCCTGGATCAGTTTGATCACTTTCGTAGTGGTCACTTCTTCCTGGGCCAGCAGATCACTGGCCGGGCTGGCAAAGCCCAGGCTTGCCATTCCCAGAGACAGTACAGCCGTCAGCATCAGAATGAATTTTTTCATGTTTCCTACACCCTTTCTCTTTCTATGATCGTATTGTATGTGAAACTGAGAGCAGAAATCAAATGCTGTCCTTTTCAATCCGTTCCATGGCTTCCTTCGTACCCTCGTGGGTCCCGAAAGCGCTCAGGCGCAGATAGCCTTCACCCATTTTACCGAAGCCGGCACCGGGCGTACCTACAATGGCCAGGTCATTCAGCAGATGGTCGAAATATTCCCAGCTGCCCATGCCGTTGGGGCACTTCACCCAAACGTAGGGAGAATATACACCGCCGTAGTACTTGTACCCTTTTTTATCGAAGGTAGCCATCATCATACGGGCATTTTCCCGATAGTAGTCCAGCATTTCCCCGCATTCTTTTTCGCCCAGAGGCGCCAGTGCCGCTTCAGCGCCCCGTTGTACGATGTAATTGACCCCGTTGAATTTGGTGGTCTGACGGCGCAGCCACATCTTGTTCAGGCTCATTTCCTTGCCTTCCGGAGATTTCCGGGTCAGCTGCTGGGGCACCACGGTATACCCACACCGGGTACCGGTGAACCCTGCCGTCTTGGAGAAAGAGCAGAATTCGATGGCGCAATCCTTGGCACCGGGGATGGTATAGATGCTCCGGGGCATATCCGGGTTGGTGATGAAGGCTTCATAGGCCGCATCATACAGGATGATGGCGTCGTTCTTCAGCGCATAGTCCACCCATGCCTTCAGCTGTTCCTTGTTATAGGCAGCGCCGGTGGGGTTGTTGGGGGAGCACAGATAGATGATATCGGCCTTCACAGAGGGATCCGGCATGGGCAGGAAATCGTTTTCCGGAGTCCCGTTCATATACAGGATCTTCCGGTCCCGCATGACGTTGGTATCCACATACACAGGGTATACCGGATCCGGAACCAGGATCACATTGCTGTCATCGAACAGATCGGTAATATTGCCGCAGTCGCTCTTGGCACCGTCGCTGACAAAGATGTCCCGGGTTTCCAGCTGTACTCCATGACGGGCATAGTACTTCACAATGGCTTCGTGGAGGAATTCATAGCCCTGTTCCGGACCATAGCCCCGGAAGGTTTCCTTGTGGCCCATTTCCTGCACCGCCCTGGTCATAGCTTCGATGACGGAAGGCGCCAGAGGCAGGGTTACATCCCCGATGCCCATTTTAATGATTTTTTTATCCGGATGGGCTTCCGTGAAAGCCTTGACCCGGGCAGCGATATCCGAAAACAGATAGCTTTCCTTTAATTTTGCGAAATTACCATTTACCAATGCCATATTTTTTCTCCTTTAATACGAAACGTTCTTTTTCAACTGCAAACCTTTATTTATTGTAAAGTAGCAGGATGGGAATGTCAATTCCTGCCTCATTTATTTCAATAAATCTTCCGGAAGATCGATGACCCCTTCGTACACGGTGGCAGCCGGTCCCTTCAGGATGATGGTGTCATCCTGTTCCGCCTTCACCTGCAGCAGTCCTCCCTTGGCTTCCACCTTCAGGAATTCATTGGGTTTTCCTGCTTTTCCCAGATGCACACAGGTATACCCCACAGCACAGGCTCCGGTGCCGCAGGCCCAGGTCTCCCCGCTGCCCCGCTCCCAGACCCGGAACTTGACATAATCCGGGCGGACCACCTGGACAAATTCCACATTGACCCGTTCCGGGAACACAGAAGAATGTTCGATGACTTTTCCCATCGCTTCCACCGGCGCCGTATCCACATCATCCACGAAAAGGACAAAATGGGGATTGCCCATGGAGACGGCCGTGCCCCGCACTGTGAATTTGACCCCGTCCGAACGGGTGAAGGTCACATCCCTGTCAATGCAGGTTGCTTCCGGCCAGTCCATGGGAATGTCCTTCGTATCGGTAATGGCTTTTCCCATATCCACTTCGGCCATGGACACCTTGCCATTTTCCACCGTCATGTGGATGGTCTTGATTCCGCCCAGGGTTTCCAGGGTAATGGTGTCCTTATGGGTCAGTCCCTTGTCATATACGTATTTGGCAATGCACCGGGAGCCATTTCCGCACATCTTCCCTTCCGATGCATCGGCATTGAACATCCGCATCCGGAAATCTGCCTTATCCGAAGGGCAGATGCAGATCAGTCCGTCAGAACCGATACCGAACCGACGGCGGCTGACAAATTCTGAAATTTTGCCGGGATTGGGCAGCATTTTATCCATACAGTCCACATACACATAGTCGTTCCCACAGCCATGCATCTTGGTGAATTTGATTTTCATGAAGTGTTTCCCCCTCATTCTCATTTGAATCCATATTATATCATGAAACCGTATCCTATGCACTCCTGCTGTGATTGCAACGGGAGCGCCGGCAAACAGGTTACCTGGAAGTGCCTTCTTTTCTCTTATAACAGGTTATGGTAGACTAACTGTAGAAAAGGAGGAGATTCTGCAATGATGAAGAAAAAATTACTGGCCCTTACCCTGGGGATGCTCCTGTGCGGCATGATGCCCACAGCGGCAGATCCGTCCGCCATTTCCCTTTCAGGACGGCCAGGAAACAATCAAAAGGACAGTCATAGGTTTTCCCGTCAAAATGGATCATCCGGATTTCTCCTTTCACACGTTCCGTTCACTGGGCCTTTTTTTCCATGGTGGCCGTATCCAGCAGGGTCCCGTCGGGCAGGAAGGCCTGCAGCTGCAGCTCATCATCCGTCTTGGTCATGACCAGATAGTTGTCCGTTTCCGGCTGGGGCGCCACATATTCATCCAGGGGATGTTCTTTCCACAGGCCGGGATAGCGCACGTCGCCGGCCACCCCGGTGAGGATGTACAGGGCTCCGTCAGGATTGTGGCGGAAATCCCGGATGTGGCCCCGGTTCCGATACGTATGGAGATGGGCGCTCAGCACCAGGTCGATGCCGTATTCATCAAAGAGCGGCATCCAGACCTTCCCTTCCTGCTCGATGCCCTCATCACGACCTGTACGGCCCGTAGCCGGATTGAAGGCATACCGGAGAGGATCCTTGTGCATCACCACAATATTCCATTTCTGCCGGTTCTGTTCCATGTCCTTCCGGAACCACTGGATTTCGTCCTGTTCCAGGTTGGGCTCCAGGTCCTTCATTTCGGAAAACACCGTATCCAGCACAACGAAATGCACATCCCCCACCGTAAAGGAGTAGAACCGGTTGGGATACTGGGCATAGCCGTTTTGCGGCAGATTGAACAGTTTCATATAGGCTTCCGGGCGGCGGACCTTCCAGTTCAGGTCATAGGTCTCATGGTTGCCTACCGTCGTGGCCATGGGGATCTTCTCCGCCATGGGTTCCACCACATCGAACCAGGCATTCCACTGGCTGGCATCCTGGCCGTTATCCACCTGATCCCCCATGTTCACAAAGAACTGGGCATCTTGGTTCCGCTGCCAGGCCGGCATGGCCGTGGCCTTCCACACGCTGTAATCCGCACTCTGGGAATCCGGGAAGATCAGGGCCTTGAAACTGTTACCCTGGAACGTAGTGAGGGGCATCCAGTCCGTGGCCTTCTTGCTGTAGCACAGCCGGTATTCATACTGAGTGCCAGGCTGCAACCCTTCCAGATGGGCCGTATGGATAAACGTCCTCGCCGTTCCATCCTGGAAAGCCTCCTCACTGGCCTGGACAGTCTGGATATCCTCCTGTCCCTTCACCCGGAATTCCACCCGGGGCTTTTCCTCTGCAAAATCCGACTGCCACATAAGGGTCCGGCTGGTGGAAGGGTCCTTCGTCATCACCTGCCGGATGTTCCGGATTTCCGTCCCAGAGATCAATTCATAATGGATGGCCTGGTGTTTTCCCCAGGCAAAGACATCTTCCACCGGACGGGTCACATACCCGGGCAAAAAACGCCAGGCCCCGATGACTGCCAGGACCGCCAAAAGGAGGGCCAGGACCCCTCCCTGTTTCCGATTCATTTTCATGGTAATTTCCTTTCCAATTCATGGTATCACAATCGTCAAACGTATTATGGTTATTATAAAATGGAATAGTCGGTGGTGCCAATATCTTTTCCGTATGGTCGGTTATACGAAAATTTTACAAAATCCAAGAAGCCAGCGGAACCGCCGTGGATCCCATCTCCGCCGCCATCATCCTGGCCGATAAGATCGACGTGCGCCGGAACCGGGTACGCAATACCATACCGTAGACCTTTGATAAACACGATACCGTAAACTATGCAGCCCTCACCAATAAGCTGCATATCGATTCCCATAAGAAAGTCATCACCCTGGAAATCGAACTGGATGAGAATATCTGTTCCATGATCGACTATTTTGAGATCTTCCTGGACCGGATGCTTATGTGCAAAAGAGCCGCGGAAGTATTGGGGCTGCGGTTCAAGATGACGGCCAATGGAAACAAGATCATATAGTGAGGATATGACAAACGGGGCTGTGAAGAAATGAAAACCCATTTCTTCACAGCCCCGTTTCATTCTCTCAGGTCAAAAACTGTAACTTCCTGCCCCCAGGTTTCCCGCACGATGGCTCACCTGTGTCCTGGATTCACTTTGCTGCGCAGATCTCTGGGCAGCCAGAGGGCTGTTCTTTTGGATGATGGCACCCCATACACTCTGAAAATCTTTGGGACGGAAGCCCAGATTCATTTCCCACATGGTAACACCTTGCATTTTCATACGGATCTCCCCTTCCCTTTTTTCTGTTCCTTGCGGATTGGTTGTTTTTTCTTTGTGACTTCAGTATACCCCATATTGCTCACAAAGAAAAACAAGTAGTTTTATATAGCGTAACAAGCTTTTCCCTGTGCTATAATACCAATCAAAAGGAGGAGATTCCATGGAACTGGCACAAAAAATGTTCCTGTTGGCGGCAGAAGAGATGAATTTCACCAAAGCGGCCAGAAGGGCCTTCGTTACCCAGCAATGTCTCAGCGAACATATCCAGAAGCTGGAAAAACAACTGGGGACGAAACTGTTTCAAAGGGGAGGCCGTCTGCAGCTGACGGATACGGGGAAGGCCCTGGTCAGTACCCTGCATCAGATCCAGCATCTGGAAGAAAATCTGCAGCAGAGGATCCAGGAAATCGAGGCCGGAGAAATCGGTGAAATCCGTCTTGGGATCAGTACCACCCGGGCCCGGCTCCTGCTGCCCCGTTTTCTGGAACGGTACCATAGGGCCTATCCCCAGGTCCACATTTCCATTACCCTGGGCGATACCGTCCATCATCTCCAGCTGTTGAAGACCCAGAAGCTGGATCTGGTACTGGGCTTGGACGCTCCTCCAGACCCTTTCCTGGAGGAACTGCTGATTGGAAGGGAAAAACTGATGGTGGTGGGTACCCGTTCCTTTTTCAGCCGCTACAGCCGCAAAAACAAGGACCTTTCCAGCTGGAAAACGGGAGATACCCTGTCCCTTGAGACATTCACGCCCTTTCCCCTGATAGGCAACCGGGAGCACAGTACCCTGCTGGAACTGGTCCAAAGCTGTCTCCGGGAAAATCATCTGGATTGTCCCCAGCCCATTTCCATCAGCGACATCGGTACCCAGGTCCAACTGTGCCGTCTGGGGCATACGGCCACCTTCTGCAATGATATCCTGGCTTTCCCCCTGATCCGGGAAGTGGAAAAGAGCCAGGAAGATCCCCTGCTGGCTTTTTACATTGCCAATGAGACCCACACCATGCGTTCCAGCATTTTGCGCCTGAAAGCCCAGGTACGGCCCAGATACCTGGAGGATTTCACGGAAGCATTGCTCCAGTATATGAAAAAAGCTGCTGCCACGGTCAGATAAAACGGAGGAACTATGCCGGTCAGGTCTTCTTGACAATCTCCAGGAATCGTCTTATACTGCAGCTAATAGATTTATATTTATCAATATGAAAGGAGAGTATCCCATGGAATCTTTATCCCATACAGCCCGACAGTTCAAGGCCCTTGCCGATGAAAACCGTCTCCACATCCTGGAACTTCTCCAGGGAGGAGAACGGTGCGCCTGCGTGCTGCTGGAAAATCTCCATCTGTCCCAGCCCACCCTTTCCCACCATATGAAAATCCTGTGCGACGCAGGGCTGGTCACCGGCCGGAAAGAAGGCAAATGGGTCTACTATACCCTGAACCGGAACACAGCCCGGGAACTGGAAGAACGGATCCGAGACCTGTTCCGGGAAATCCCCTCTCTCCAGCCGACGGACTGCAACTGCCACAAGTGCCAGTAAATTTTTTGCGTTAACAGATTGATAAATTTCAATCTATAAATTTATTTTCTGGGAGGAATCCATTATGGAAAGAAAACAAGTACAGATTTTTGAACAGGCCATGTGCTGCCCTACAGGACTTTGCGGTCCTTCCATCGATCCGGAACTGCTGCGGATTTCTGCAGTGCTGGACACTCTGGAAAAGCACGGACTCCCGGTGGAACGGTATAATCTGAGCAATGCGCCCCTCAAGTTCATCCAGACCCCGGCAGCAGCAGAATTCCTGCAGCACCATGGGCCTGAGGAACTGCCTCTGATCCTGGCAGATGGAAAGATCTGGATGACCGGCCGTTACCCCATCAATGAGGAATTCGCCCGGATGCTGGATTTCAATCCGGCCCTGCTGGTCGAAGACTCTGCCCGGCAGGACAGCGAAAAACAAGGACCCGGCTCCTGCTGCTGCGGTTCCAGCTCTTCCAGCTGCTGTCAGTGAAGAAGGGAGACCCCCATGGAACTGTATGATCCTTTTGCCGCCATCCGCACCCAGTATGTGTTCTTTACCGGCAAAGGCGGTGTGGGTAAGACCTCCACAGCCTGTGCCACCGCCGTGGCTCTGGCCGACGCCGGACAGAAAGTGCTGCTGGTCAGCACGGACCCGGCTTCCAATCTCCAGGACATCTTTTCTCTGGAACTGAAAGAAAAACCCACTCCCATTCCATGTGTCCCCGGGCTGGAAGCGGCCAACCTGGATCCGGTCAAGGCCGCTGCCGCCTACCGTGAAAGCGTGGTGGGTCCCTATCGGGGCATTCTGCCGGAAGCCGCCCTGCGGAACATGGAAGAACAGCTGTCCGGCTCCTGCACCATCGAAATCGCTGCTTTCAACGCCTTTACGGATTTCCTCACAGATCCGGAAACGGCCACAGCTTATGATAGGATCATCTTCGATACAGCTCCCACCGGCCATACCCTGCGGATGCTCCAGCTGCCTTCTGCCTGGAGCCAGTTTATCAGCACCAGTACCCACGGAGCCTCCTGTCTGGGTCAACTGTCCGGCCTGGAAAGCCGGAAGGCCCTGTACCGGCAGGCTGTAGAAACGCTGGCGGATCCTGGCCGGACCACCCTGCTTCTGGTGGCCCGGCCTGACCGGCCTCCGCTTTTGGAAGCGGACCGGGCCTCCCGGGAACTGGCCAAACTGGGCATCGGCAACCAGCAGCTGATCATCAACGGGCTGCTGGAAAAAACCGATGATCCGGTCACCAAAGAACTTTTTGCCAAACAGCAGATGGCTCTGGCAGAAATGTCCCAGGGGCTGAAAATCCTGCCATCCTGGCAGATTCCCTTCCGGAGCTACAATGTGACCGGCCTGGACCATGTACGGGCTCTCCTGAAAGGGGAAGTGGCCCCAGTCGCCGGACGGGAACAACAGGCTCCCGTCCACACCCTCCAGGAGGTGGCGGAAGATCTGGAGCGGAATCATCGGAAGGTCATCTTCACCATGGGCAAAGGCGGCGTGGGAAAAACCACTGTAGCGGCCTCCCTGGCTCTCCGTCTGGCCCAAAAGGGGCACCGGGTACTGCTCACCACCACCGACCCGGCCGGCCATCTCCAGGAAATCCTGGATCAGACGGACCGGCTCCAGCTGTGCCAGATCGATGAGCAGGCTGAACTCCGCCGTTACCAGAAGGAAGTCCTGGACCAGGCCCGGAAAAATGGCCTGAAAGAAGGAGATCTGGCCTACATCGAAGAAGACCTCCGTTCCCCCTGCACCCAGGAAATCGCCGTGTTCCGGGCATTTGCAGAAATCGTGGCCCGGTCCGGGGACCGGATTGTCATCATCGACACCGCCCCAACCGGCCATACCCTGCTGCTCCTGGAATCCACAGAAAACTACGACCGGGAGATCCGCCGGACCCGGGGTGCTGTTCCCCCTGCCGTCCAGCAGCTGCTGCCCCGGCTGAAAGGGCCGGAAACGGAAGTGGTGATCGTCACCCTGCCAGAAGCCACTCCCGTGTATGAAGCCCTGCGTCTGGAAGCAGATTTGAAACGAACTCGGCTCTACAGCCACTGGTGGATCATCAACCGGTGCTTCAGCCAGACTGCCGCCCAAAGCCCTCTGCTGAAGGCCAAAGCGGACCGGGAAATCCCCTGGATCAACCAGGTGGCAGCCCACGCCAGCGGCTGTGCGGCAGTGATTCCCTGGAAACAGGCAGAAATCAAAGGAAAGGTGCTGGAAACATTATGAACCGAAAACCTGTTGTCGCTTTTCTCTGTATCCAAAATTCCTGCCGGAGCCAGATGGCCGAAGCCTTTGGCCGTCACCTGGCGGAAGATGTGTTTGTCAGCCGTTCTGCCGGTACCTGTCCGGCAGAACGGATCCATCCAACCGCCCAGCGGCTGATGAAGAAACTGTACCGGATCGACATGGAAAAAGAAGGCCAGTTCCCCAAAAGGCTGGAATCCCTGCCCACGCTGGACATGGTGGTGACCATGGGCTGCGGTGTCCAATGTCCGGTACTGCCCGGGGTGAGGACCCTGGCCTGGGAAATCCCTGACCCGGCCGGCAAACCAGATCCAGAGTTCCGTACCATTATAGAAACCATCCGGTCCCAGGTGCTGTCCCTCCGGGATCAGATGAAAGGAGATGTCATAAAATGAAGGAAGGTAAAGATCCGGGCATCAGCCCGTTCCAACGGTATCTTTCCCTGTGGGTTTTCCTCTGTATGGTAGCCGGTGTACTGGTGGGCCATTTCCTGCCGGCGGTGCCCCGTTTCCTGGACCGGCTCCAGATTGACGGGATTTCCATACCCATTGCCATCCTGATCTGGATCATGATCTATCCCATGATGATGAAGGTGGATTTCCAGAGCATCCGTGAGGTAGGGCGCCATCCCAAAGGACTGTTTGTCACCTGGATCACCAACTGGCTGATCAAGCCCTTTACCATGTATGGTCTGGCTGCCTTCTTCTTTTATCATGGATTCCACGGATTCATTCCAGAGGAACTGGCAACCCAATATCTGGCCGGGGCCGTTCTCCTGGGTGCAGCTCCCTGTACAGCCATGGTCTTTGTATGGAGCACCCTGACCAGGGGAGATCCCGCTTATACGGTTATCCAGGTAGCCACCAATGATCTGATCATCCTGGTGGCATTTGTACCCATTGTCAAATACCTGCTGGGTGTATCCCATGTAACTGTTCCCTACAGCGTGCTGTTCCTGAGCATTTTCCTGTTCGTGGTGATTCCTCTGGCCGGAGGCATCCTGACCCGGATCAGCATCATGGAGCGAAAAGGCGCTGCTTATTTCAACCAGATCTTTGTCCATAAATTCGATCAGGCAACCACCTGGGGACTGCTGCTGACCCTGGTGATCATTTTCAGTTCCCAGGCCCAGGTCATTCTCTCCAATCCCTTCCATATCCTGCTGATTGCCATTCCCCTGGTCCTTCAGACCTATCTGATCTTTGCCATCGCCTATGGCGCCAGCAACCTGCTCCATCTGCCACATGACATTGCAGCTCCGGCCGGCATGATCGGTGCTTCCAACTTCTTCGAACTGGCCGTAGCCGTGGCCATTGCCCTGTTCGGAGTCACCAGCCCCGCCGCCCTGGCCACCACCGTAGGCGTCCTGACAGAAGTGCCGGTGATGCTGAGCCTGGTGAAAATTGCCAACAGGAAACAACTGGACCACAACTGATAAAAACATAGGGAGTAAAGGCGCTGTGAAAAATCATCCACAGCGCCTTTATTTTGCTAGCGTCATCTGGCTTCCATCAGCTAGTGACTAGTGACGGGGTGTGAAAAAGCATTTTTTCACACCCCCTTTTTCAGTGGCTGGTGGATAGCGAGTCGTGGTTGGAAAAGAATTTTTTGTACGCAGGGCAGGTCAGTAAGCAGGTCGATCAAAGCAATCGGCCCCTACAGCGTTGGGGTCATAGCGACACCGTACTCCCTCAGCCGGGCAGGGTGCCGCTGGCCGACCATGGAGCCGAGCGTAAAGCCATTTTCTGTTTC
>OLFU01000160.1_pt1 | contig 77353 bp, 79 predicted proteins | sample 1605161 | NCBI WGS metagenome assembly OLFU01 (sample SAMEA3888914, study PRJEB22519) | human gut metagenome | biome: human gut; feature: human-associated habitat; material: faeces | place: Denmark | collected 2011
AAGTCTGAAAATGATGTACGATTACAAGCTACACTTGGCAATCAGAACCCCACGGGCTTGCCCGTGGGAGTAGTCAGTATAGAAAGATATTTAAGTGAAAAGACGTATCACCAAATAGGTGATACGCTTTTACTTTACAATATAGAATTGTGCACTATAGGCAGGTAATGTCATTTCTATTTCATTTTTTATATGAATTTCTTTATCTATATTATGTGATTTACCACTATATAATTCATTATCTGAATTTAATAGAAGATTCAATGTTTCAGGTTGATCTACTTTATAAGTATATGTCTTATCTACATTGTGGAAGTTAAAGAAAGCGACTATTGTTTCTTTATCACTCATACGTTTAAAGACATAAATGCAATCCTGTTCCTGATGACAATCTACCCATTTAAATCCTTTTTCACTAAAGTCATACTGTGATAAAGAAGGATGTGTTAAATAGATGTTATTTAATTCTCTCATGAAATGAAGGAAAGAATCATGCATAGGATACTTCAATAAGAACCAGTCTGGTTCTTTTGTTTCATCCCATTCTCTAAACATCGCAATCTCATTACCCATGAAGTTAAGTTTCTTACCAGGATGCGCAAACATATACATATAAAGTGCTTTGACCTGTGCAAACTTCTCTTCATACTCACCATACATCTTATCAATAATAGTTTTCTTACCATGCACTACTTCATCATGTGAGAATGGAAGAATAAAATGTTCATTATAGAAATACATCATAGAGAATGTAAGCTTATGATAGAAAGAAGGTCTTTCTTCTGGAGTCTTCATAAAGTAATCTAATGTATCATTCATCCAACCTAAATCCCATTTATAATCAAAACCTAAACCACCTTGGTCAACAGGACGTGTTACACCTTGATAAGAAGATGAATCTTCGGCAAAAAGAAGAGTATGAGGAACTCTCTGTTTAAGTCCTCTATTAAAGTTCTGAACAAAGCGAATCGCTTCTCTGTTTTCTCCACGGCCACTATTACCCTGCCAGTAAATAAGATTACCAACTGCATCTAGTCTTAAGCCATCAATATGATATTCCTTTAACCAGTAATAAGCAGAAGAATTCAAGAATGAACATACATCACCACGAGAATGCTGGAAATTACATGTACCCCATTCACTCTTACCTACTGCATCATTAGGATAATTATAAAGAGGTGTACCATCATAGTTATTCAAACCAAACTCATCAATCGCAAAATGGACAGGTACGAAATCAAGAACAACCGCAATATTATTTTCATGACATTTCTCTACAAAATATCTTAAATCATCAGGATTACCATAACGAGATGTAGGGGCAAAATAACCAGTAGGCTGATAACCCCAGCTTAAATCATTAGGATATTCATTTAAAGGCATGATTTCTAAGAAGTTATAATGATTTTCTTTTAAATAAGGAATAATTAAATCAGCCATTTCACGATATGTATACCAGTCATCTGCTTTTTCACCTGGTTTCTTCCAAGAACCAAAATGCATTTCATACACATTAATAGGCATATCTTCACTAAATCTTTGATTCATCCAAGCATCATCATGGAATGTATACTGATTCATATCAAAAATAATAGATGCATTATTAGGACGTACTTCACTTGTATACATATAAGGATCACAGTGATCTACAAAAGACCCATTATTATAAATACGATACTTATACATTTGTCCTGGTTTTGCGTTAGATACAGTTGCTTCAAAGAACTGCCCATTTCCACAACGGTTCATAGGTGTTTCCTGCCAGTCATTAAATTCCCCGATAACTGATACTTGAGATGCTGCTGGCGCATATGTTCTAAAAGTTACGCCATTCATATGAACAAAAGCACCTAGATACTTATAAGTCTCAAATTCCTGCCCATTATAAAAATTATTAAAATCCATATGTTACCCTCCAATTTCTCTACTTTAATCATAAGATAATTAGAAGAAAATTTCATCTGACATTTTAAACGATTTGTTTGGAATTACACATGTAAAAACCCTCCACTTAAGGGAGGGTTTGGTGATGATTATAAGTGATAATCCATAGGATATGTTAAGTATTCTAATGTATCTAACTGATCAACAGTGACAACACCAGCTGGTGCTCTAAGTAAACTAGGAATTCTGTTTACTATAGTAGCACATGTATGTTCTACTGTAGCTGGTTTAACTACATGGAATTCAGTATCTGGTTCGCCAGTAATCTTCCAATCACACATGTCACCATCATCAGGACCATAGACCTTACCAATGCACTGTGTTTCAATAATAGGACCCTGGAATGTTTCTGTAGTAACGACTGCAGCCATACCAATACAATTTCCTTTTGGAATTGTTTCACCCATTGTTTCAGAATACAAATCAGTATCATGGAAATAAGGCACACATTTTTGTGTCTGTGACTTAATAGTCCATCCCATACGAGATGCGAGAGCTTCATTTGAGTTCCATACATAAGATGGTTCAATTTCTTCAGGATGGGCAATTGTTGCTTCAAACTCTTCAGGTGTTAAACCTACACCATGTGCTTTCGCGAGGGCTAGACCATATTCTTCTACATTATAACTAACTGCCCCTTCAATCTTAGTAATAGTATGACAAGAACCAGCTACTAAACCAACCATGTTCACCCAGAATGTATCTTCCATACCACTACCTACAAATGTACATCCTGTTTCTTTCGCAAGAACATCTAACTTATTCATTCTTACTGGATCAGTTGTCCATGCATCTGTTGCTTCTTCACATGTAGTGATGACATTAATACCTCTACTTAAGCACTTTTCAAAATGATCAAAACAATCACTCACAAGTGAGAATAATGTCACGACTGCAACATCAGCGTCACAATTATCTAGTACTTCATCGGCATCACTGCTGATCTTTATACCAGTCTTAATACCTAGTTCTGCATAATCACCTACATCCATGCCCACAATTGCAGGATTATTATCAATGGCTCCGACAATCTGGGCACCTTTCTCATACAAATAGCGTAAGATGTATTTACTCATCTTACCACAACCATACTGTACAACTTTAATCTTTTCCATATGAAGTACCTCCTAACTAAAGGATAAACCCTCATCAATGATGAGGGTCAACCTTTTTATAGGCAATTGGGACTTGTAATCTTAGATACATAGAACGTTCATTATCTTTGAAGAATGTGAGTTCTATTAATACTTCACATATATAATCACCAATCACTTCATAATTATTATCCATACAATACTTTAGTAATCTTCCTGCATACTCTTTTTCATTATTAAAATCATCCATATAAATACAAGCATACATGCCACTTTCTAATGTCTGTACAGATTCCTTTTTTGGAAAGTGTTCATCTACAAAAATAAATATATCATGTGTGATAAATTCTTGTTTCAGGAATCTCTTTCTCTTAAGAAATGTCCCCACATTACAATAATAGACTTGGGGAAGATGTTCTTCTAATAATTGATCTTTGAATTCTTTGAGTATTACTTCATACCCATCCTGATCATAATCATAGAAGTTCTTATTCACTCGTTTGGCATAGATGTGACGTTCATCAATATACTCAGTTGTCAAAGTGCCAGGTGTAGGGGATTTGCGGTATCTTTCAAGAGAATAGATTGTACGTTTGATTGCATCTCTTTTGCGTAAAATATCATCCATCTCTTTTTCTATAGAACGCTGTTTCTTAATGAGTATTGCTTCTATAAGAGTAGGATCCTCTTTATCCAACAATTCCTTGATTTCCTTCAAGTTCATTCCTAACTCTTTCATATAACCTATTAGATCAAGTCTTGCATTCTGCTTCATATCATAATAACGATAGCCTGTATCTTCATCAATATAGATAGGTGTCAATAAACCCCATTTATCATATAAACGGAGTGTATTAATACTCACATGATTTATTTTAGCCATCTTCCCAATAGAAATTAAACCTTCATGCATACAATCACCTCTTTCTATAATTCTACCATTTTTACAAGACTAACTTGTAAGAAAAATGTTAGAATGGGGAAAAGAGGAGGTTAAGGTATGTCTATACTTACTGATACAATTAGAAAACAGTTCAAAGAAGGGGACGATATCAGAGATGAAGGTTTGACTACACCTGACACAGTTCAACGATTTGATAATATTCTTTATGGTGATGATCCAGAATGGAATACAATGGATCTCTATATTCCTAAAGAAGAAAAAGAAAAACTTCCTATTATTATTAGTTTCCATGGTGGAGGTTGGATATATGGAGATAAGGAAAGATATCAATATTATTGCATGAGCCTTGCAGAAAGAGGTTTTGCGGTTATTAACTTTACTTATCGTCTCGCACCAGAATTCAAACATCCTGCACCTCTTGAAGATATGAATCAAGTTGTTCATTGGATCATGAATTATGCAAAGGATTATTTTTTAGATACAGAACATATATATGGTGTAGGAGATTCTGCAGGAGCGCATTTACTAGTTCTCTATGCATCTATTCTTACAAATAAGGAATATGCTTCTACCTATGACTTTAAAGTACCAGAAGGCTTTCGATTTAATGCACTCGCATTAAATTGTGGTGCTTATAACATCACGCCTGAATTAGAATCGACAGGAGAACTTATGAAAGAATATCTGCCAAATGGAGGAACAGAAGAAGAATTTAAAGCAATCAATCCAAAACAATATATTACTTCAGACTTCCCTCCATGCTTTGTGATGACAGCAGAAGGGGACTTCTTAGTAGAAGATGCGCTCACAATGAGTCAAGTACTGACTCATCATAATGTCCCTCATATATATAAATATTATGTAGGGGACAAACCTCTCAATCATGTCTTCCATTGTAATATAAAACTCAAGGAAGCAACACAATGTAATGATGAGGAATGTCAATTCTTCAGGAAATATTAAAAGGTTATTCGTCATCCGAATAACCTTTTTGAGTGTTTACTTTAATCCAAACAATGTTTCAATACATGAATCATCCATAACTCTATCTGTCACAGGCATATCTGCATGTTTTAATAAAGAGTCTACATGGTCTTTAATTGTCACATCTACAAGTTTATTGACATCAATACCTCTGAGTTCAAAAAACAAGAACGGATTCTCATCTAATTTAGCACCTATACCATAAAGTACTGCAGCGACATGTTTACACATAATAGCCCAGTCAGGACAGCTGCAATTAAAACTAATTTCTCTTTGAGAAGGAAACAAACCATGTTTTGATAAGAATAGATCTTTTAAGTCTTCGGGAAATTCTCCATTGAGAAGCTGTTGGAGATTCTGAATCTGTGAACTGCATTGATCTATAATCTCTTCACATACATCTTCTTTAAGCGGGCTGATATTAATTTCTACCTTATAAGGTGTTCTTCGTGTACCTTGTACACGTGCTTTTACTTTACCTTTCACAATCTGTAAATCAATAACAGCACCTGTTTTCACATATCTTTTTCCACGTGCGAGACGGCTGGAATAATCGGCATATTGTTCGATATTCTGACACCAGGCAATACCCCACCAGCTCTTTGCGATTTGTCTACCTTCAATCACTATTGGGTGCATTTCTTTCCCTTTACTTTTCGCATTATTCACACTTTGTTGGGCTTTTCTCTGTAGTTCTCCCACACTGATCTGTGAATATTGCATACTTGTTTTCCAATATCTTCCCATAGGCTACACATCCAATCTGAATAAATCCAATAATTCTTTTGTATCCATTTCAGTAATCCATTTTTCCTGTCCAGTCGCAAGAATAGATTCAGCGAGTTCCTGTTTTGATTCAATGATCTGATTAATCTTTTCCTCAATTGTCCCATTTGAAACAAGCTTATGCACAAAGACTTCTTTTGTCTGTCCAATACGATATGCTCTATCACTTGCCTGATTTTCTACAGCTGGATTCCACCAGCGGTCAAAATGAATTACGTGATTTGCGGCAGTAAGATTAAGTCCTGTACCAGCCGCTTTAAGTGATAACACAATATAAGGAACATACTCATCTTCATTATTGAATTTGTCTACAATCTCTGTACGTTTCTTGGCAGGAATACCACCATGAATAATATATCCCTTCTTATGGAATATAGATTCTAGATAATCTGATAATGGTTCACACATTTCTTTATATTGCGTAAATACCAATACTCTTTCTCTCTTCTCATAGATTGTTTCACATAATTTCTTCAACATCGCATACTTACCACTATCTTTTGGATTGAAGTTCGTATCATGAATAAATTGATCAGGATGATTACAAATCTGTTTAAGTCTTGTAAGTAAACCTAATACAACACCTCTACGTTCCATTCCTTCTGATTCGAGTATTAAATCTTCTGCCTTTTCTACTTCCTTACGATATAAGACAATCTGTCTCTTAGAGAGGTCTACATGTTCCGTAATTTCCATTTTATCAGGTAAATCAGAAATAATAGATTTATCTGTTTTTAAACGCCTCAAAATAAAAAGGGAAACCACCATCTTTAATTTAGTTATATATTCAGGATGGGCTTGTACTTTCTTTGTATAGTTCTTAAAATCTGTAGCACTTCCTAATAATCCTTTATTTAAGAAATCAAATAAAGACCATAAATTAGATAAATCATTTTCAATCGGAGTCCCTGTCATCGCAATACGCATTTTGCTAGGAATCTTCTTAATAGCTCTTGTCTGTTTAGTACCTGGATTCTTTATAGCCTGTGCTTCATCTAAAATCAAACAATCCCATACACGTTCCTGTAGATATTCATTGCGAAGAGCCATTCCATATGTAGTAATAGTCGCAAAACAATCTTCATCTAAAATATTTGTCTTACCATGAAGTATATGATATGTCATACGAGGCGCAAACTTATCTATTTCCTTTGACCAGTTACCAAGCAAGGATGCAGGCACAATCAATAACACATGACTTTCTTTATTATTCTCATACATCTTCTCTAAGAAAGAAATAACCTGTATTGTCTTACCTAATCCCATATCATCTGCAAGACAGGCACCAAAACCCAAATCATTCATTTGGTTCAACCAATTATAACCATTCTTCTGATAAGGTCGAAGTGTTGCCTTTAAATACTTAGGTTTTGCCTTATTTCTAATCTTTGATGGGTTCTTTAACTGTCCTAAAGTCTCTCTTAACCACTTACCATTAGATATCTGTACACCTAAATCAACATCCACATGATCTTCATCATATATATATGTCTTTGTGAGAGCTTCTTTTAAAGTGATTGTACCATCATATTTTTCCATCTGTTCAAGAAGCTGTTGGAGCTTATTATGATTGATTTCTACCCATTGACCCTTTAACCAGCCAAGACCTTCTTCCATCTTTAATAATTCGCTGATTTCTTTTTTAGTCAATGCATGTCCATTTACTATGAGTGAAGGCTGTGCTGATAAAATAGATTCAAAACCTAATAGAGAAGGCTTCTTTTCTCCAATATTCACATTAATCTTAACTGAAGAATACTTCTTCTTCCACCAGTTTGGTACTCTACACTTAATGCCAGATGCTTCAATATCCGGAACACTTTTAAGTAAAGTATAAGCTTCTTGACTTGTTAATCGGATAGGATGAAACAAATCACCTGTTTCCATGAACTTCGCAATTAAACCTATTTTCTGTGCGACTTCATTGAGACATGATAATAGATCTAATAATTGTTTTTGATCATTCTTGTATTCAATAAGTGCATGTTTTAAAGGCATATGTACTATTCTATTTTCTATATCTTTTGTTGCATATGTGGCAAGAAATGCGAAAGGAAACTCAGAATCTTCTTCATTCTCTACTAAATGAAAATAAATTCTTTTTGCAGCCTTTAAATCCTGAGACTTTTCTTGAAGATACATTTGTGCTGTACCTTTATAGGATGTCATATCCTTTTTAAATTGTTCATTTAAATGTTTAATATTATTTTTAATCCATCTCTCATTGATATATTCTGTACCAATCGCAAATGGAATCATAGCCATAAGATAATCTAAATCATCATCAGATAATTCTATGATTGTCTCTTCTCTTGCAACTTCTAATTCAGGACTACGGCTTAATACTTCAATAAACTTCTGTGATAGTTGATATAAATAAAAAGCACTTGGAGTGAGTCCTTTCAAATTATTTTTGAAACCTAACTCATAAAGAGCTGCATACTTATTCTCTTTAAACAATTCAGCCCATGCTGAGTCTTTCACTTCATCAATATGAAAACCATTTCTAGTAAATATGAAATTGAGTTGATCCATAGAATGTACCTCCTGTATTTATTCTAACATACAAAAAGTGGTTGCAACAATGACTGTTGCAACCTATAGTTCTATAACCCTGTATATCCCATTAAATCAAAGTCTACCTGCTTCGCAACGTCACGGCCTTCTCTAATAGCCCATACGACTAAAGACTGACCTCTACGGACATCACCTGCACTATATAACTTACTAATATTCGTATGATGATCATTTTCATCACATTTTACAGTATTTCTTGCATCTAATTCTACACCAAATGCATTAATGACTGGCTTCTGTGCCCCAATAAATCCTGCTGCAATAAGCACAAGATCACAAGGTACTGTCTTTTCACTACCAGGTACCTGTTCAAATGAACGACGACCATCTTTCACTACAGTCTGTAGTTTTACAATCACAGCCTGTTTTACATTACCCTTACTATCAAGAATAAATTCTTTTACTGTACTATTATAAACACGAGGATCTTCACCAAATACTGCAATGTTTTCTTCCTGTCCATAATCAGTTTTCTTGACTAAAGGCCATTCTGGCCATGGGTTAGAATCTGCTCTTACAAGTGGTGGTTCAGACATCATTTCTAGCTGTGATACAGACTTTGCACCATGTCTAATAGCTGTACCAACACAGTCATTTCCTGTATCACCACCACCGATGACTAATACATTCTTACCTTTCGCATTAGGATACTGTCCATCCTTGAATTCACTATTTAATAATGACTTAGTCACCTGAGTTAAATAGTCTACAGCGAATAGAATATTATTACCTTCTCTACCAGGTACATTAATATCTCTAGGTTCCTTAGCACCTACTGCAAGAATAACTGCATCGTATTTACTTAATAATTCTTTTGCCTGTTTCTTAGTTGTAATGTCTTTATTCGTAAAGAACTTTACACCTTCTGCAGTCATCTTATAAATACGACGATCAATGATATTCTTCTCAATCTTCATATTAGGAATACCATACATTAATAGTCCACCTAAACGATCTTCTCTTTCATATACATCACAATTATAACCACGTTGATTAAGTGTATCTGCAGCAGCTAAACCAGCAGGACCTGAACCAATAACCGCAATCTTTTTACCAACACGCTTTATTGGTGGTTTTGGTTCTTCTAATAGATGTTCATAAGCATATTCAATAATCGCATGTTCATTCTCTTTGACTGATACAGCATCACCATCTAAAGAACATGTACATGCTTTTTCACATAATGCAGGACATACTCTAGAAGTGAATTCTGGGAAGTTATTTGTCTTCTTTAAACGTTTATGAGCCTGTTCATACTTACCTTTAAATACTAAATCATTCCATTCAGGAATTAAATTATTTAAAGGACAGCCAGAAAACATACCTTTAATCTTCTGGCCGTATTGACAAAACGGAATACCACAGTCCATACATCTTGCACCCTGTTTCTGCTGCTCTTTAGTAGACAAAGGGATATGGAATTCATCGAAGTTCTTAATACGTTCTGTAGGAGGAACCTCATAAGATGTCTCACGTGCATAATCTAAAAATCCAGTTTTCTTACCCATGACTATTTTCCTCCTTTCATAGCGGCATTAAATGCTTCTACCTTAGCCTGATCTTCATCGAGACCCTGTGACTGATAATAAGCAATCAGATCCATCATCTTCTTATAATCATGTGGAATGATCTTCTTAAACTTACCAATATATGTCTTGAAATCATCTAAGAACATCTTGGCTTTTTCTGAACCAGTATACTTATAATGATTTTCAATTAATTCTCTTACTGTTTTAATATCATATGGCTTATTGACTTCAGAATATTCTACAAGTGCACCATTTAATTTTTCATATAAATCATTATTTGGATCATAGATATACGCAATACCACCACTCATACCAGCAGCAACGTTTCTACCTGTTTCACCTAAAATAACAACTAAACCACCTGTCATATATTCTAATGCATGGTCACCGACACCTTCTACAACAGCCTTAGCACCAGAGTTTCTTACACAGAAACGTTCCCCAGCTACACCATTGATATAAGCTTCACCACTTGTTGCACCATATAAAGCAACGTTACCAATAATAATATTCTCTTCAGCCTTGAATGTAGCTTCATGTGGTGTCTTCACAATAATCTTACCACCAGACAAACCTTTACCTAAGTAGTCATTAGAATCACCTGTTAATTCAAGTGTTAATCCCTTAGGAATAAAGGCACCAAAGCTCTGACCACCTGCACCAAATGCATGTACTGTAATTAAGTCATCTTCTACAAAATCACCTAAAGTCTTAGTCATATGAGAACCTAAGATAGTACCAAATGAACGGTCTGTATTAGATACTTCTACAGATACTTCTGTCTTCTTATGAGACTTGAGAGCTTGTTCTAATGTTTTTAATAATACCTTTGTATCAAGTACTTCATTTAATTTGAAGTCATATACATGAGCCGGATTAAAGCAGTTATGTGCATCGTTTGCATATGTGCTATCTAAGATCTTAGATAAGTCTATATGATACTGATCTGCAATATCCTTCTTCTTTAATAAGTCAGTATGACCAACCATTTCATCGATTGTTCTAAATCCTAGCTGAGCCATATATTCACGCATTTCTTCAGCAACAAACTTCATGAAGTTTACTACATATTCAGGTTTACCTGTAAATCTCTTACGTAAGATAGGGTTCTGAGTTGCAACACCTACAGGACATGTATCTAAGTTACATACACGCATCATAACGCATCCCATAGTAATAAGTGGTGCTGTCGCAAAACCATATTCTTCTGCACCAAGTAAACATGCAATCGCAAGATCTCTACCAGTTAATAATTTACCATCTGTTTCAATTACGACACGATCTCTTAAATCATTCATGATTAATGTCTGATGTGCTTCCGCAAGACCTAATTCCCAAGGAAGACCTGCACTATAAACTGAGTTTCTAGGTGCTGCACCCGTACCACCATCATAACCAGAAATAAGAATAACCTGAGCACCTGCTTTCGCAACACCTGAGGCAATAGTACCAACACCTGCTTCAGATACTAACTTAACACTAATACGTGCTGCTTCATTCGCATTCTTTAAGTCATAGATCAACTGAGCTAAGTCTTCAATTGAATATATATCATGATGAGGTGGTGGTGAAATAAGTGATACACCTGGAGTACTGTGACGAGTCTTCGCAATCCAAGGATAAACCTTACCTGCAGGTAAGTGTCCACCTTCACCAGGTTTTGCACCCTGAGCCATCTTGATCTGAATTTCACTAGCAGAACATAAGTATTCACTTGTGACACCAAAACGACCACTCGCTACCTGTTTAATAGCTGAACATGTAGAATCACCATTAGGGCGAGTCACAAAACGTTCTGCATCTTCTCCACCTTCACCTGAGTTACTCTTACCATGTAATCTATTCATTGCGATAGCCATTGTTTCATGCGCTTCTTTAGAAATAGAACCATAACTCATAGCACCTGTCTTAAAACGTTTCACAATGTTTTCTACAGGTTCTACTTCTTCTAGAGGGATAGGTTTTCTCTTACTGAAATCAAAGTCTAATAAACCACGTAAGTTAATACCTTCTTCTTCCTGACCAATAGTTTCAGAGAATTCCTTAAATAACTTATAATCACCTAAACGTGTAGCCTGCTGTAATAAGTGAATTGTCTTAGGGTTATAAAGATGGTTTTCTTTATGACTTCTTTCTTTATGGAATCCTCCAGAATCAAGTGTAGGATTTACATCATATCCAAGAGGATCAAAAGCCTGATTATGTAATGCATTTATATCAGCTTCAATATCCTTTAAAGTAATACCTTCAACTCTACTTACTGTATGAGGGAAGTATGTATCAATAACTTCTTTAGAAATACCAATGGCTTCAAAGTTCTGAGAACCACGATAAGACTGTAAAGTAGAAATACCCATCTTAGAAGCAATCTTGACAATACCAGAAAGTACAGCATGATTATAATCTTCTACTGCAGCATAGTAATCCTTTTCTAATAAACCATCTTCTACAGCCTGATGAATTGTATCCTGAACAAGATAGGCATTAATAGCACTTGCACCATAACCAAGTAATGTCGCAAAATGATGTACTTCTCTTGTTTCACCAGATTCAATAATTAAAGCCATCTTCATTCTCTTCTTAGTACGTACTAAATAAGAGTTAACACTTGCAACTGCAAGTAATGCTGGAATAGCACAATGGTTATCATCTACACCACGGTCTGAAAGAATAATAATGTTTGCGCCACGATGATATGCTTTATCTACTTCAATAAAGAGATGATCTAAAGCTTTCTTAAGAGATGTATTCTTATAATAAAGTGTAGAAACAGTTTCACTTTCAAAATCATCTGTATGAAGATGTTTTAACTTAAGAATATCTGTGTTTGTAAGAATAGGATTATGAATATGTAATAAACGACAGTTATCAGGTGAATCATTTAAGATATTTCCTTCAGTACCAATATCTAATGAAGTAGATGTGACAATCTCTTCACGAATAGAATCGATAGGAGGGTTAGTGACCTGGGCAAATAACTGTTTAAAGTAATTAAAGAGTGGCTGATGCATAGTACTCATTGCCGCAAGAGGGGCATCATTACCCATAGCGATAATAGGTTCATTACCATTAGTAGCCATTGGAATAATATAGTCTTTAATATCTTCATACTTATAACCAAAAGCAGTCTGTAATGTTTCTAGCTTTTTATCACTAATGACTTCTACTCTTTCATTAGGAATCTTTAAATCCTTTAAGTATGTGAGATGTGAATCAAGCCATTCACCATAAGGTTCCTTTTGTGCATAATAGTCCTTTAATTCGTCATCATTAATAAGAACGCCCTTCTTAGTATCTACAAGAAGCATCTTACCAGGACGTAAACGATCCTTAACCACAATATCTTCTGTAGGAACATCTAAAGAACCTACTTCAGAAGACAAGATTAAATAAGAGTCTTTAGTAATATAATAACGAGAAGGTCTTAAACCATTTCTATCAAGTACAGCACCCATTAATTCACCATCAGAGAATAAAATAGAAGCTGGTCCATCCCAAGGTTCCATGACTGTAGCGTTATAAGCATAGAAATCCTTCTTCTTTTTAGACATAGAAGGGTTATTTTCCCATGGTTCTGGAATACACATCATAACAGCACGAGGAAGTTCCATACCACTCATAACTAAGAATTCTAATGTGTTATCTAACATCGCAGAATCTGAACCATTTACATCTACAACAGGGAATACCTTTTCTGTATCTAATACATCACATTTCATGTTTTCTTCACGAGAAAGCATGTTGTTCGCATTACCTCTAATTGTATTAATTTCACCATTGTGGACAATAAAGCGGTTTGGATGTGCTCTTTGCCATGATGGATTTGTATTAGTAGAGAAACGAGAATGTACTAATGCAATCGCACTCTTATAATCTTCATCCTGTAAATCACTAAAGAAACTTCTTAACTGTCCTACAAGGAACATACCTTTATATACAATAGTACGGCTAGATAATGAACATACATAAGTATTTTCATTACTCTGTTCAAAAATTCTTCTTGCTTGATAAAGAAGACGATCAAAAGGAAGACCTGCTTCACAATCATCAGGTTTCTTTACAAAGCCCTGCATAATATAAGGCATTGCATCAATCGCTTTAGTACCTAATACCTCTTTATGTGTTTCTACCTTTCTCCATCCAAGGAAAGTCATACCTTCCTTAGTAATAATCTTTTCAAACATAGTCATAGCCTGATGTCTTTCTAGTTCATTCATAGGGAAAAAGAACTGACCTACACCATAATGACCTTCCTTAGGTAACTGGAAATCCTTTACACTCTTCTTAAAGAATGTATAAGGAATCTGTGTGAGGATACCAACACCATCACCTGTTTCTCCTTTTGCATCCTTACCTGCTCTATGCTCTAACTGTTCTACAATCTTTAACGCATTTGATACTGTCATATGCGTTTTTACACCTTTGATATTAACAACTGCACCAATACCACAGTTATCATGTTCAAAAGATGAATCATATAAACCTTTGTTCATGCACACACCTCCTATATAAGTGAAACTATATTACAAAATATTTTTATCATTGTAAAGAAAAATTGTTAATAAAGTGGTAAAATGTTTGAGAAATTTATGAATATACGAAAAATAACATAATATAACTTCATTAAAGCGAAATGGCATAAAAAAAGAAAGCCTTTACGGCTTTCGGTTTCTCATTTCCTCCTGTATATGCTTAATACGATGATACATACCTGGATGATCATAAGAAGTATATTCAATAAAGTCTGCAGGATACACATCTATGAGTTCATCACTAGAAATACGCTTAAATGTAGTAATTAATTCTTCTCCATAACCATTATGTACTGCCTGATCATCTGCTTCATACTCTTCTCTTCTTGATACATAATTCACATAAAGAGAACATATATACATAATAGGGGAGATGATTACACCTAAACATGTAAAGATCACATCATAGTTCATATGAATAAGTCCAAAGCTCTCTAATACTCTTTTTGATAAGACGATACATAACTCTCCATGAGGAATCATATAGACTACAAATATAAATAGAATACATAATACAATATACTTCATATAGTTAAAGATATTCTTCTTATGTTTGAGATGTCCTATTTCATGAGAGAGAACTGCAAGTAGTTCTCTTTCAGAATTCTCATCAAGAAAGTTATCTGCAATTCCAAATTCCTTATACCACAACATCTTTAATAAGAAGGCATTCTTACCAGTGGATTTCTTTGATTCATTGTATACCTTAATATGTTTCACTTTCTTAGGACAATCCTTCATCAGTTCTTCTATCTTGTGTCTTAGTTCATTGTCTTCTAATTCAGTAAATGTATATTGGATTCTTAAATACATATAACTGATACTTAAGACAATTAAATAGAGGATCAAACAAATACCTAATAGTCCTGAACATAACATAAGTGATTGTGCATAAGTAATGGAAAAGTGATTTGTCCATTCGTTAATATGTTCAAGAACATAAAGACATGGAATATAAAGGATGAAAGAAAGAATGAGGTCTAAAACTGTTTCTACGACTTCATCTTTCATAAACACTTCTTTTGTCTTCTTATTCTTGCCATACTTCTCTTCTATTTTGAATGTGGCATAATAATCAAAACATACACTCACTACTCTATTGATCAAAGTGATACTAAGCACTGTCACAAAGAAACGTGTATATACATTTAATGGAAGTGTATCTATATAAGATAAAAAAGGAGAGAACAAATAGAATACATACACTAATACTGTAAACATCCTATTACATAACTTCATATGATCATAATCTTTCTCATAACTTAAGAAAGATGCATAACGCTTCTTATCATATATATCACTCACTTCAATAGGTAATGGTTTCTTTCTTTGTTTATTCTTGATACCATCTAATACAAATCTATATCCTGTCTGTATCATAATAATGATAAAAATCAACCATTTCATACTAAAAATCTCCTTTGTTCATTACTGAAATTAAAAAATATATAAAAATTATTGGTATTAATATTGAAATGCAAGCGCATACGTACTATAATACCCATAGAATCTAGAACGCAAATAAATGACTGCTTAAAATTGCAGAAGGACAAATATTATAAAACCATTTCTCAATTAATGCCTATCAACTTATTGTCATTCCTAAATACTGCGAATATATAATCCGGATTGTTCCTCACTGCATGTTGCCTCTAGATAAGAAAAAGAACCCTGCGAGGTTCTTTTTTTCTTAATCTACATTAGATGCATAGAAATGAGTTGTCTTATAGTTATACACAATACGTGATACATTAAATAACTGTCCGTTAGAAAGATGTACATAATCTTCTACTTCTAATGCAGGGCTGCCTTCTTCTAATCCTAGAATAGAAGCTTCCTGTGCACTTAACTGTTTAACATGGAAATACTTATCAGCAAAACCAATACTTAACTTTAAATCATTCTTAATATAACTATAGATTGACTGACTTGCAATACGACGATCAAGTGAAGGAACAAGATCCTTATTATAGTAAGTATATTCAATAGCCATTGGAACACCATCCATCTTTCTTACTCTTTCAATATAATAGATAGGTGTAGTGAGTTCACATTGCATACGTTTTGATAGTTCTTCTCCAGCCATCATAATATGGAATCCTTTGACATCAGTAGTAATCTTATGACGTGGGGCATTCTCAGTAATACCACAAGAACCATTCATCCATAAAGAATCATCATCTCTTGTATGACGTACAAATACACCACTTCCCTGAATAGAGAATAGGGTACCTTGTTTCTTTAAAGTACGGATCGCATTTCTAATTGTATTTCTGCTTACTTGATACTGTTCAATTAACTGATCTTCTGTTGGTAGCTTATCAGTATATTCGTTTTTTTCTATTTTGCGGATAATATCTTCCACAACTTCTTGATATTTAGACATTTTTCATCACCGCCCACATATTAACATAACCTAACTTTTTGGTCTAGTACGAAAATAGTGATATAATGCATTTTGAGGTGAAAAGTATGAATTTTACACAAATTAAGATGATTATTTGTGATATGGACGGTACTTTGTTGGATAATCAGAAGAATTTACCCCCACATTTTAATCAAATATATAAGGAATTGTATGATAGAAATATCATTTTTGCGATTTCATCTGGACGACAGATGGGAGAAGTGAGAAAGTATTTTAAAGGAAATAAAACTATTTACCTTATGGCTGAAAATGGTGGCTATATACAACATAACGGACATACGTTACTTGCAGACTATATGAACCAGGAAGATGTCTATAAGCTTACAAACTTTGTGAATACACTTAAAGGCATGGCTCCTATGTTAAGTGGTAAGAAGGCTATGTATGCATTCAATAAAGATAAGGAACTTATAAGTAAGCATACAATTCACTTTAATATTACTTATGTAGATACAATGGAAGATATTGATGATGATATATTCAAGATTACAGTCTGTGACCCTATGGATCCAGTGAAGAACTGTTTGGAAGGTCCTTTGTCTTGTATTAAAGGTTTTGAAGTGAAGCCATCAGGAGACTGTTGGATTGATATTAATAAGAAGGGACAATCTAAAGCAGATAGTGTCGTCTTCTTACAAAAGACATTAAGCATATCAGAAGAAGAAACAATGGTATTTGGAGATTCTGATAATGATCTACCGATGTTTAAACATGCTTATTATAGTTATGCGATGAAGAATGCAGATCACTTTATACAAAGTAAAGCACGTTTTGTGACTCAAGAAGATAATGATCATGATGGGGTTATGAAGACAATACAGAAGATGATTGAAAATGAAGATGGATTACTTATACAAATTTAAAGATGGTATGACTATTGTGAAGGATAATATGCCATTAGGTGATCATTGTATGCATTATAGTGATGACTGGGAATCACTACTTCCTTTTCAAGTTCCAGGGAAGATGAGAAAAACAAAACAGCTATTAAACTATAATGAATCAGTAAATATAATTAATAAGATATCATATGGTGTTCTCTCGTTTTTTGATGAAATACCTTATAGTATTCCTCTAGATCATATTTATATGAATGGAAAACTCTATTTCCATACATCAAAGACAGGTTATAAGATCAATGGTGTAGGGAAACAGGCAAGTTATATTGTCGTAGAAGATTGTGGTATCAATGAAGAAAAGACAACACACAATCATCGTTCTGTATATATACTAGGTATATTAGAAGAAGTAGAGAGTAAAGAAACAAAGAAAGATGTATTAGAAACACTCGTTCATACACTTTGTCCTACACAGAAGGTAGATATTACTGATCAAATGATAGATAATGTGAATATCTTAGAAATAGATATTCAGTATATGATAGGAAAGGAACATATAAGATGAAGAAAATCGGATTTATTGGTTTAGGTATCATGGGGTTACCTATGGCAGGTCATTTAATGGATGCAGGTTATGAAATGCATATTTATGCAAGACATCCAGAAAAAGTGACATCTTTAGTAGAGAAGGGGGCTACACTTCATTCTACAATTCATGATTGTGTGAAAGATGTAGATGCAGTCATGACTATTGTAGGTTTTCCACAGGATGTGGAAGAAGTTTATTTTAATGACAACAACATTCTAGATTCAGTAAAGGAAGGTACATATCTTATTGATATGACAACTACATCACCTACACTTGATCAAAGAATATATGAAGAAGGTAAAAAGAGAAATCTCCATGTATTAGATGCACCAGTCACTGGTGGAGATACAGGTGCAAAGAATGCGACTCTTTCTATTCTTGTAGGAGGAGACAAAGAAGATTATGAAGCATGTCTTCCTTTATTTAAAGCTATGGGTACTAATATTAATTATCAGGGTCCTAGTGGTTCAGGGCAGCATGCAAAGATGGCCAATCAGATCATGATTGCAGGGGCATTGTCTGGTGTATGTGAAGCACTCACATATGCATCTAGTAAAGGTCTGGATTTAGATGTTTTATTAAAGTCTGTCTCTACTGGTGCGGCTGGAAGTCATCAGTTAGATGCATTTGGTCCTAAAATCTTAAAAGATGATTATCAGCCAGGATTCTTTTTGAAACACTTTATTAAAGATATGAAGTTAGCAGATGAAGAAGCCAAAGAATCAGATATTACACTTAATGTATTAGAAACAGTATTAAGAAACTATCAGGAATTAGAAAAAGAAGGCTATGGTGACTTAGGTACACAAGCCTTAATCAAGTATTATAAAAAGCCCTAAGAGAGGGCTTTAAGCAACTCAGTCTTAGAAGCAGGGGTAAATCCCTGGATCATCTCTTTTGATCCTCCACCTTTGCTTTTAAGGCTTTTTAATTGTGTTAATATATCCAATGCATTATTCGCAGAACCTATGACATAACGATAACCTTTCTCATCATTTCCTACAAATACACCACCTGTACTATAAACATTGATTAGATGATTAGTTACTTCTCTTTGATTTATAGGTAAACAGTCTTCTACAAATAAATAAGCATGATCACATAAAGAAAGCATATGTTCTTTCTCTAGTTGTGCATATTTGATTTCTAGAGCTGTTTTTTCTTCATACATCTTATTCACTTGTTTCACAAGTGTTTGATTGTTGGAAGAGAAAAGATGATAAAGTGATTCAAGATGATCAAAATCATCCTTAAAACGATGATAAGCACGTTCCCCAAATAAGAATATAAAACGTGTTCCTCGAGTTGTATGAATTACTTTGATGATCTTGAATACGCCTAATTCACCTGTTCTTTTTACATGGGGCGCACAACATGCACATATATCGTAATCTTTGATCTCTACAATACGTACTTTACCTTCAATCTCTTTCTTAGAACGATAAGAGATATTCTCTAAATCATCAGGATAGAAACAATGAATCTCTTTATTCTCATAGATTGCTTGATTCACTTTCTCTTCTATTAAATCAATATCCTTGATATCACCATCATATTCTACTTGTCCTTCTTCACTATTTAGATGGAAACTCACATTATCATAACCATACAAACTATGCACAATACCAGAAAGAAGATGTTCTCCTGTATGATTCTGCATAAAAGAATAACGTCTCTTCCAGTCAATATGACCTTCTATTGTATCTCCTACATTGAAGTGATGCTTCTTAACATAATGGATAATCACATCATTCTTGATTTGTACATCCTTAACAGGAATATCATTAATAGTCCCTAGATCACATTCCTGACCACCTTCCTCAGGAAAGAAAAGTGTCTGGTCAAGAATGATTTCATTCTTATTTACTTCTATTACTGTTGCCTTGAAATCTGTACTATAAGGCATTTCATCATATAATTTTATTGTTTTCATTTATATCACCGTACATATTCTACCATAAATACTTGACCGAGAGGTACTACCGAGTAGTAAAGTGTTTTCATAATCTGTTAGTTATAAATTATAAATATTAATTTGTGTTAGAATAATACAGAAAAAGAAGGGAGAAATTATTGTGGATAAAAAGAAAACATCAGTCAATATGTTGGAAGGTTCAATATTTAAGAGTTTAGTTATCTTTATGATTCCGATTCTTATATCAAACATCTTCCAGCAATTCTATAACACAATGGATACTGCCATTGTAGGAAATACTTTAGGAATGACATCACTTTCTGCCATTGGTTCATGTGCAGCGGTCTATGACTTATTAGTAGGTTTTGCGTTAGGTATTGGGAATGGGTTATCTATTGTCACTGCAAGAAGCTATGGTTCAGGAGATGAAGAACTCTTAAAGAAATCAGTTGCAGCTAGTTTTGTGATTGGTATTATATCTTCTATTGTGATTACTATTATTGCCTCTATTGGAATCAAACCATTACTTATCGCAATCAATGTATCACCGGACTTATTGAATGAAGCTTATAGCTATATTATTGTGATTGTACAATTCTTAGTCGTTATGTTTGCCTATAATCTATGTGCAGGATTATTGCGTGCTATAGGGAATAGTTTAATGCCTTTAGTATTCTTAATCATATCATCAGTATTAAATATTGGTTTAGACTTATTCTTTATCACACAGCTTCATATGGGTGTAAGAGGAGCAGCAGTTGCGACAGTCATTGCCCAGGGGGTATCAGTTGTATTCTGTTTGATTTATATCTTTAAGAATGTCCCATTACTCGTACCAGAAAAGAGACATTTTAAATTTGATACAGCTCTTTATAAAGAACTATTAGGTCAGGGATATTCTATGGCTGTTATGAGTGCGATCGTTAATGCCGGTTCAGTTATCTTACAGTCAGGTATCAATGGTTTAGGAAGCAAACAGATTATTGCAGGTCATACTGCTGCAAGAAAGCTTTATATGTTCTTCAATATGCCATTTACTGCCATGGCTCAAGCCGCAAGTACATTTGTATCTCAAAACAAAGGCGCAGAAAATGTATCACGCATTCGCAAAGGTATGAAACAGATGTATATCTATGATGTCATTGTAGCCGCACTAGCAACCGTTATTCTATTATTCAGTGCCCCTACACTTGTAACATGGATTTCTGGTACAACGGACAAGACAGTCTTATATAATGGTTCACTTTATTTACGTATTGTAGCCCCTAACTATGCAGTATTAGGTATATTAATGCAGACTAGATTTGCTTTGCAAGGTATTGGACAGAAGATGTTACCACTTGTATCGAGTATTATTGAATTAGTCGGTAAGATTATCTTCGTATTCGCACTTATTCCAGTCTTTAAATATATGGCTGTCATCTTCTGTGAACCAGTCATCTGGGTCGTTATGACAATCTATCTATTAATCGTATTCTGGAGAGATCCATTCATTAAAGAGGCTTAGGCCTCTTTTTCTTTTAATACCTATTTAGAAATATTTCTAAATAGGTATTGCATTTCTTGACGTTTATTGTATAATCTATTTAGAAAGTTATCTAAATAGGTGGTGAACATATGTTTGAGAAAACATTTAAAGCACTCAGTGCACCAGTAAGGAGAGATATTCTTAACTTATTAAAGAAAGGAAGGATGTCTGCAGGAGATATAGCTGCACAATTTGATATGACACAGGCCGCTGTCTCATATCACTTATCGATATTAAAATCTGCAGACTTAGTAAGAGAAGAAAAAGATAAGAATTATATTTATTACGAAATTAATGCGACTGTGTTTGAAGAAATGTTGTTGTATTTTAAGTCTTTTTTAGGAGGAAATGATGATGTTGAAGAATAAATGGTTTAAGTTTAGTTTGGTATTATTTCTGTTGCCACTTGTATGTATATTAGTGACTTATAATAAGTTACCTGCACAGGTCGCAACACACTTTGATTTTCATGGTACACCTGATGGGTATATGGATAAGTTCTTAGGGTTATATGGTGTGTGGGCATTTATGTTATTGCTTCATATATTCTGTACCTTCATGACATTTAAGGATCCTAAAAAGAGTAATATACCAGAAGTAGGATTAAGAATCATATTAATGATCTGCCCAGTTATATGTTTGATGGTGACTCTACTTATTATTACATATAGTCTAGGTTATCGTTTTGATATGACATTTATTATGAATATAGTAATAGGCTTCATCTTTATTATTTTAGGTAATTACTTACCTAAAATAAAAAGAAACTATACTATAGGTATTCGTACTTCATGGACATTAAATAGTGATGAGAACTGGTCACGTACACATAGATTTTCTGGTTATGTGTTTGTATTGAGTTGAATGTTGTATATTATCTTTAGTATGTTAGGTTATATGTTTATTGGTTTAGGTATTATACTTATATCTAGTTTACTATGTTTTGGATATAGCTATAGTTTATACAGAAAAGGGATTTAGTGGTATACCACTAAATCTCTTTTTGCATTTTCTAAAACTGCAAAAAGGTGCATAAAATCCAAAAGTAGTGTATAGTAATGGATGGGTAGGGGAATAGCTCATACCAAAATCCGATTTCCTTACCATGATCACCGTAGGTGATCTTTTTTTATGCCTTTGAACTAGTAAATCAAACAAAAAAATGAAATTATTTTTAATGACGTATAAAAATAGGAGTTGTCAAGAGCTTAAAAAAGTATGTGTTTATTAATAAAGTGTATAATAAAAAATATAAAGGTGAATAAACCAGAATGTAATTATGATATGATATTAATGTTAGATAGAAAAAGGAAGGTTGTCAGAAATGAATAAACAGGAGTTAGCAAATAAAATATGGAAAACCGCAAATGATATGCGTTCCACAATTGAGGCGAATGAGTATAAAGACTTTATTTTAGGTTTTATCTTTTATAAGTATTTGTCTCATCAGGAAGTAAAGTTCTTAAGAGATAATGACTTTACTGATGACGATATTAAAGGACTAACAGAAGAAGATACTGAAACAGTTGAATTTATTCAGAAAAACATTGGTTATTTTATTGATTATAATAACTTGTTTTCAACATGGATTGGAAAGAAGAAAGACTTTGATATTTCAAATGTAAGAGATGCTTTAAATGCATTTGATAGATTGATTTTTAAATCTCACAAGAAAGTATTTAATAACATCTTTAGAACATTGCAGGAAGGTTTAAGTAAATTAGGTAAAGATTCTAAAAGCCAGACAAGTACTGCTAGCAGCTTGATTCAAACTATCAATGAAATTCCAATGGATGAAAAGCAGGACTATGATGTTTTAGGCTTTATTTATGAATATCTAATTGAAAAATTTGCATCTAATGCCGGTAAAAAAGCAGGAGAGTTCTATACTCCACATGAAGTTTCTCTATTGATGTCTGAAATTATTGCAGACTATTTAGGTGATAGAGAAGGTATTAAGATTTATGACCCTACAAGTGGTTCTGGATCATTGTTGATTAATATCGGTCACAGTGTAGCTAAGAGAATGAACAATAGTGACAATATTAAGTATTATGCTCAGGAACTTAAAGAAAATACTTATAACTTAACTCGTATGAATTTAGTTATGAGAGGTATAAAACCAGATAATATTGTGACTAGAAATGCAGATACTTTAGAAGAAGACTGGCCTTATTTTGATGATACTAATCCTGAAGCAACATATGATCCTTTATATGTAGATGCGGTTGTATCTAATCCGCCGTACAGCCAGAATTGGAACCCTACTGATAAAGCAAATGATGCACGTTATAACCGTTATGGAGTAGCGCCTAAAGGAAAAGCCGATTACGCATTCTTGCTTCATGATTTATTCCACGTTAAACCTGATGGTATTATGAGCATTGTATTACCTCATGGTGTCTTATTCCGTGGTGGTGAAGAAGGTGAAATCAGAAAGAACCTTGTTGAATACAATAACATTGATACAATCATTGGTTTACCAGCAAATATCTTTTATGGCACAGGTATTCCTACTATTGTCATGGTTCTTAAACAGAAAAAAGATAATGATGATGTACTTATTATTGATGCTTCTAAAGGGTTCATGAAGGAAGGCAAGAATAATAAGTTACGTGCTTGTGATATTAAAAAGATTGTAGATACAGTCAGAGAAAGAAGAAGCATTCATAAATATTCAAAAGTTGTTTCTAGAGAAGAAATTAGAAACAATGACTATAACTTAAATATTCCTAGATATGTTGATTCTTCAGAAGAAGCAGAACATTGGGATATTTATGCTTCTATGTATGGTGGAATTCCTAAGGAAGAATAAATGCATTGAAAGAGTATTGGGATGTATTCCCTAATCTTAAAGAAGCTTTATTCAAAGAAACTAATAGTAAGTATGTTGAACTAAAAGTAGATGATATTAAAGAATCAGTTAAACAGAATAGTGATGTAAAAGAATTTGAAGAACAGTTTAAGGATGCATTTGATTCTTTTGGTGGTTTCTTAAAACAGAACTTAATTGTGGATATTGATAAAGTCCAGATAACTAAGGAAGAAGAAATCATTACAGAAGATGTGTTTAATAGATTAGTTAATGTACCTCTTATTGATAAATATAAGGCGTATCAGTTAATTGATGAGGAATGGCGTGAAGTATCTACAGATTTAGAAATGATTCAGACAGAAGGTATTTCTTGTGTTACAAAAGTTGATCCTAATATGGTTGTAAAAAACAAGAAAGAAGTACAAGAAGGATGGGTAGGTCATATTATTCCTTTTGATCTTGTTCAGAATACTTTATTAAAAGAAGACAAAGATGCTTTAACTCATACTAATAATTTGATTTCTGAATATGATTCACAGTTAAGTGATTTAGTTGAAGGTATTTCTGAAGATGATAAGGAAGAAGAATTATTCAATGAAGCAGGAGATGCTTTTGTACCTAAAGAATTAGATAAAAAAGTAAAAGAGATTCAGGAACAGATTACTTCACCAGAAATTGAAGCATTACAGCATTACCTAGAACTATCTAAAAAAGCTGATAAAGAATCCTTTGTTTACAATAACCCACAAGTAGACTGGAATAAGATGGATGGAAACAATGGTTCTTATAGCAAGAGTGCAGTGAATAACTATATTAAGGCTTTAAGAGAAGAACATTCATTTGATGAAGATAGTTATGAATATATCTTATGTAAAGCAAGTAGTATTCTAGAAAAACAGAAGTCATTAAAGTCTCAGGTAAAGAAAGATGCTGAAGCATTAGAAAAGAAAACAAAGAAAACTATTGAAGGACTTTCTAAAGAACAGGTAGATTACCTTCTAACAAAGAAATGGATAGATAGTCTTATTGATAATCTATTTAAGTTACCTGTAGAAATAGTTGATGAACTTATTAAGAGTGTTGAAGCATTACAGAAGAAGTATGAGACTACTTATTTTGATATAGAGAAAGAAATTAAGGAAACTGAAGCTAGTTTATGTAGTATGATCGATGATCTAGTAGGTGATGAATATGATATGAAAGGACTTAGTGAGTTAAAATCACTACTTTCAGGTGAATAGTATGGAAAAGAGTAGAAAACCTAAGATCAGATTTAAGGGATTTACAGACGATTGGGAACAGCGTAAGTTAGAGGATTACATTACTGTTTCTGCCGAAAAGAACACTGGCAACATATATGGTAGGTCAGATGTTTTATCCGTTTCAGGCGATTATGGAATAGTTAATCAAATTGAATTTCAAGGTCGTTCATTCGCTGGTGCATCAGTATCAAATTATGGTGTTGTTCAGACTGGTGATATAGTATACACAAAGTCGCCTCTTAACTCTAATCCGTATGGAATAATCAAGACAAATAAAGGAAAAACGGGCATAGTTTCAACTTTGTATGCCGTTTATCATCCAAAGGAAAATGTATTTTCCGATTTCATTCAATTGTATTTTGAGCAGCACGCTAGAATGAATAACTATATGCATCCATTGGTCAACAAGGGTGCAAAGAATGATATGAAAGTATCTGCTGAGAACGCCTTAAAAGGTCCTGTATGTTTTCCTCTCTGTGTTGAGCAAGAAAGCATTTCAGCGTTCTTTTCAGTCCTCGACCACCTTATCACCCTTCATCAGCGATAAAGTATTGCTTATTTAGGATTTTAACAATTATTTGTAGTGAACACGTATCTGTATGAAGCCTATGAATTGAATTGCTCAATTTGTCTGAGGTATCTAGTGCTAAAGATTTGATTCGATAATTTATTACTAAGAGATTAAGAAAAAGTATCTTAGTTAGTGATTACAACTGAATAGTATTTTGATGTTTATATACCAAGAATTTCAGCATGTTCTTGGTATTTTTTATTAATGACATAAGCAATTACTTGGGAACAGCGAGAGCTCAATGAACTTGCATTATTCAATCCTAAAGATGAATTACCTCAAACATTTGAATATGTTGATTTGGAGGCAGTTGTTGGTACGGAGATGCTATCGCATAGAACGGAAGCAAGGTCATCTGCTCCGTCAAGAGCACAGCGACTTGCGCGCGCTGGTGATCTGTTTTATCAGACTGTTTGACCATATCAAAAAAATAACTATCTCTTTAAAAAACATGATAATAACTATGTTTTTTCTACTGGATATGCACAGATGCGCCCGTATGTTGATGGGTATTTTCTGCTTAGTCTTGTTCAGAGTGATTGTTTCGTAAAGGTTGTATTAGATAACTGCACTGGTACAAGTTATCCAGCAATAAATGCGAATGATTTAGCTGAGATTGAAGTGGTTTCACCGTTGGATGAAAATGAGACACAAAAGATTGGTGCAATATTTCATAGCATCGACTCCCTTATCACCCTTCATCAGTGTGAGCCAAAAAACAAGATGGAGGACAATAAAATGTTAGATAATATAAATAACCAAATCTTATTTTACGATTATTATGAAAAATGGATAAAAGTATACAAAGAAGGCGCAATAAGAAAAGTCACATTAGAAAAATACTATATGACACATCGTTGGTTAAAGAAGTTAATACCTGAATTGAAAATATGTGAAATGACTCGTATCAACTATCAACAGTTATTGAATGACTATGCTTTATATCATGAAAGACAAACAACAATGGATTTTCATCATCAGTTAAAAGGTGCAATACTAGATGCTGTAGATGAAGGATTATTGGATAGAGATCCTACACGTAAAGCAATTATCAAGGGGAAAACACCTGCAGCTAAAAAGATTAAGTATATCAATCAGTTTGAATTACATACATTACTTAATAATTTAAATCTAAAGTCAGAAATAAGTTGGGATTGGTTTATCTTAATAGTTGCTAAAACAGGATTAAGATTTTCAGAAGCACTTGCTTTAACCCCAAAAGATTTTGATTTTGGAAGACAGTCTATTTCTGTAAGTAAAACATGGGATTATAAAGGTGATGGAGGTTTTTTACCAACCAAAAATAAATCATCAGTCCGTAAAGTACAAATAGATTGGCAGACAGTGATTCAGTTTTCTGAATTAATAAAAGGTTTGCCAGAAGACAAACCAATATTTGTAAATGGTAAAGTATATAATTCTACTGTAAATGATATACTTGCTAGATATTGTAAAAAAGCGAATGTACCTGTTATATCAGTCCATGGTTTAAGACATACACATGCATCACTATTATTATTTGCTGGTGTATCTATTGCGAGTGTGGCAAGACGACTAGGTCATTCAAGTATGAATACAACTCAAAAAACATATTTACATATTATTCAGGAGTTAGAAAGTCAGGATGTTGATTTAGTAATGCGTTCATTATCAGGATTAAGTTAAAATAATAAAAGGCTCGCACTGATCAAGGATGATAAGACAATTGTATTCTAAACTATTTTCTCACATTTAATCAGTATTCTTTACCCATATCTATACACTTTTTGATTTCTTGAAATCAAAAAATCAATCAGTATAATAATTATGGAAAGGGGTAAAACAAAATGAAACTATCTGAATTCCATGCATTTAAACGTAAAATCAATGAACTTTATATTAATGTAAAAGACAGTAGTATGTACAAACAACTCTTTAGCAGTATCAAGGCGTTAGACTGCTTGGAAACCTATTGTCTAGGTATAAGTTATCAAATCGTTTCTCATAGCACTCTATCTAGAGAACATCAAATAAAATTATTGGATGAATTTTATGAAGGAGCACACATACCCTTTGATCCGTCTGAAGTATATACCATGATGGAAAACGGACCATACACAATAGAAGAAAATCCTGTATGGTATGGTATAGATGCTATGACATCTAATCGTCCTGGTTCTGTTAACTTTTGCTTATATTACTCACTTATGACAGGTATGATATCTGAACAAGAAGGAATTAACTACTACAACGATTTAACAAAACTACTAAGTAGTTTTCTTCATTCCTTTGGCCATCATACAGATGTATATGTCGATGAGTACATCAAAGAAACAGAACATTATACAACTACAATGGCTGCCCAATTTGTGGAGCGCTGCCAAGAAGAATACATGCAGGCATCAAAAAAAGTAAATTAAACGCAAAAAAAAGACTCGAATGGGGGAATATTCAAGTCTTTTTTTCTGCTTTTCTTTTCGTCTATTATTATAGCATAGATTGTAATCGCTATCAATAATTATTTTACATATACCCAATCTCACTATATAATGATACAGTATTGATATGGAGGATTAATCATATGTTAGAAAAAAAGAAGAATGTATTATTCGATATGGATGGACTACTCATTGATAGTGAAGCCTTAGGAATCAAGATGTGGGAAAAAGTATTTGCTAGTCACAACGAACCCTTTAACCCAGAAGCTGCTTATAAAACAATTGGCTCTAATGGATTAGCAGCACAAGAAATGCTGGAGAAAATCACAGGCAATAGATACTACTTTACACGTTTCAGAGATGACAAGATCAAAGAAACAAGAAAATACTTAGAAACAAACTCTATGCCAGTTAAAAAAGGAGCTCATGAATTATTAACATATCTAAAAGATAATGGTTATACATTGGTCCTTACTAGTTCTACTTTTGAACCAGATGTACTATTCTCATTAAAGTCTGCAGGTTTAGACAAGTACTTTGATAAGTTTGTATGTGGTGATCATGTTACTCGTGCTAAACCAAATCCTGAAATTTTCAATAAAGCTATTGAAATCTATGGATTAAATAAAGAAGAAACATTCATTCTAGAAGATTCTAGAAATGGTATTATTGCGGCAGATGCTGCAGGTATAGATGTTATTGGAGTACCTGATTTAGTAGATATTAGTGATATGACACAATCTCACTTGTTATGTATTCAAGAAAGCCTTCTGAAAGTACTAAATTTAATAAAATAATTCGCTCATTTTAAGAAAAACGTTGCTACTAGATCATTAAATTTAGCTTAACACCTGATATTCTACTTTATAGACTCCTAACTCAAGTCGTCATTTTTCGAATAGTTTTAAAATGATTTTAAAAGTTCAGGTGGGTGCTATGATAACTGAAAATCAGGTAAAAAACTATTTAAAATCTAAGGATAAGGATTATGTAAATAAGCTTATTGAATCATTATGTGAAAAAGATGATGAGGACATTAATATTATAAGAAATTAAAATTGAGAGAAAAATATAAAAGAAAAAAATTCCATATTGATAGTGGAAATTTAATAGGTGGTAAATAAATATAAATATATTAAAATTTTACATGTAGTGGAGGACTGAATAGAATGAAAATGGTAAGTGATAAGATATTAGACATTCTTATGAGGAATGAATATATGTCAGCAAAAGCCATTTCTTTAGAATGTAAATGTAGTGATAAAACTGTTCGAACACGTATTAAGAATATTAATATGATTTTAAAAGGTGCTACTATAATATCACAACCAAGAAAAGGGTATTTTTTACAGATATTTAATGAGGAGGAATTTAAAAAATTTTTATCTACATATAATCGTTCTCTATTACCAATAGATTCAAAAAATAGAATACTTTTTGTAGCAAAATTATTATTGTCATCGCAAGAGTATTATAAAATTGAGGAGTTAGCAGATTTATTATATGTTTCTTCAAAGACAATGGGAAAAGAAATAAAAGAAATAGAACATATATTTAATTGCTATGATTTAAAACTTAATAGAAAACCAAATTATGGAATTTGCGTTATAGGATCTGAATTTAACATAAGGATGTGTTTATCGGGTATTATTTTTGATTCAGAAAATATCATTCAAAATAGTGAACAATTTTATCTGGTAGAAAAAATTGTTAAAGAAGTAATAGAAATGTTTGATTTACATATTTCTAATGTCGGTGAAGAAAATGTTATTAATCATGTTTATATCACTTTATTAAGAATTGATCAAGGACATTCAATTTTACCTACACAGTTTTCGTTTCGCAAAATGAATATAAATATTGATGATGAATATATTATTTCAAAAAAAATATGTGAACTTATTCAAGAAAAAACAGGTATTGCATTTCCTGAATGTGAAGTTGAATATATTGCAATTCATTTAGCTGGAAAAAAGTTATTTGAAAATGATAAAAATCCTAATTATGTTGTCAGTAGAGAGGTTGTTAACCTTGTTGATAAGATAATTGAGGAAATACATAATAAGTTTAAGTTGGATTTTAAAAATAATCTTGACTTAAAACTAGGATTATGTAATCATTTTGCACCAATGCTTTTTAGAATGAAATGGAGTTTGAAATTAAGAAATCTATTGCTTAATGAAATTAAGGAAAATTATTTATATCCATATACTATAGCTGAGTATATTATTTCTATTGTTGAAGAAACTTATCATACAGCAATCTGTGATGATGAAATTGGATATGTAACTTTACATATTGCAATGGCTTTAGATCAAATCTCTAAAACAGTGAATAAAAAGAATATATTAATTGTATGTGCATCAGGACTAGGGACTTCTCAATTTTTGGTTTATAAATACATCGAAGAGTTTGGCAGATATATAGACAAGATTCAAGCATGTGGAGAACGTGATTTGAAAAAAATTGATTTAGATAATTTTGATTATGTTTTTACAACAATACCTATTTTGGATAAAATTGATAAACCAATTATAGAAGTAAATTATTTTTTGGATCAATTAGATGTGCAAAAGATAAATAGGGTTTTAAAACAAGGACAACACAATATTGTTTATTACTATTCTGCTGATTTGTTTGTCGAAAATTTAAAATGTGAAACAAGAGAAGAAGTTATACATTCTTTATCACAATTGATTTTAATAAACGAAGATGTGCCAGATAACTTTGAAGAAAGTGTTTTATATAGAGAAAAAATAACATCGACAGAATTTGGAAACAATGTTGCAATGACACATCCTATTGAACCTATTTCTAATAGAACTTTTGCTTGTGTTGCAGTTTTAAGTAAACCTATTATATGGAAAGAAAAATCAGCAAAAGTTGTTTTCTTGATATCAATAGGAAATAAAAAAGGAAAAAATATACAAGATTTTTATAAAGTTACATCTAAGTTTTTGATGTCAAAGCTTTATATGGATGAGTTTTGAAAAGACCATCCTTTGATAACCTAATGTCTCTTTTACAAAACATAGAAAGTGAGTTGAATATATGAAATGAATGTTGAAAAAGCGTCTTTTGAGATTATTAGTCATGCTGGAGATTCAAAATCTTTCTATGTCATGGCAATGGAATATGCTAAAAACGGAGAATTTGATTTGGCTGATGAGATGATAAAAAAAGCAAAATCAGAATTAAAAAAAGCTCATGTTATACAATACGAGTTGATTCAAGAAGAAGCAAGAGGAAATCATATTGAAACAAATGTTCTTTTAGTTCATGCACAAGATCATCTCTCTATGGCTATATTTATGGAAAATTATGTTGATCAAATTATTAATTTGTATAAAGAAATTTCTATAATGAAAGGAAGATATCAACATGAGAATTTTGTTAGCATGTAATGCTGGAATGTCTACGAGTATGATTGTTTCAAAAATGGAAGAAATTGTACAAAAAAATGGAGAAAATCATATTATTTGGGCAGTTGATATTGAATCAATAGATGATGATATTGGAGAGTTTGATGTACTTTTATTAGGACCACAAGTAAGATACAAATTTAAAAAATTAAAAGAAAAATTTGCTAAAAAAAATATACCAGTAGAAGTTATTGATTCAACAGCATATGGTTTGTGTGATGCAGAAAGTATCTTAGAACAAGCTAAAAATATGAAGAAAGGGGAATAATAATGAAAGAAAAATTATTAGATTCAGTTGAAAAACTGACAAATCAAAAACACATTAATGCAATAAAGAAAGGAATGATGGCTTATGTGCCATTTACAATTATTGGAGCTATAGCTTTATTAATTGCGTATTTTCCTTATCAGGGATATATAGATGCTGTAACAGCGATTTTAGGCGTGAAAGATGCGACGGTATGGCAAAATGCAATTACATCTATTAATAATGCTGGGATGAATTTAGGTGCGATTCTTGCAACTGTATTCATTGCATATAATTTATCTAAAGAATATAAAGAAATTATTGATCCTATTTATGGAACAGCATTAACTCTAGGAATTTATTTTTTAATGATTCCTTGGCAGACAGTTGATGGAAATCTTGTGATTTCGACATCATACTTTGGAACAGGAAGTTTGATTGTAGGAATATTACTAGCTTTAGTAATACCTGAATTATATAGATATTTAATGGAAGTTGATGTTTTAAAAATTAAATTACCGCCACAAGTACCTCCAATGGTAGCAAATTCATTTAGTTCATTGATTCCAATGGCAATCATTTCTATTATTTTCTTGGCTTTAAAATTAATTATTGGAATGACACCATATGGTGATATTCATGCAATGATTAATACTGTCATTGGTGGACCATTAACAGTATTAACAGGAAGTGTATGGGGGTATTTAATTGCATTATTCTTAACAAACTTGTTATGGATTTTAGGTATTCATGGATCATCTATTATTTTAGGTGGTGTACTTGGTCCTTTCCTAATTATGTTATCTGATCAAAATAGATTAGCTGCACAGGCTGGAAATGCACTTCCAAATATTATAACTAATGAATTTAACACATTTATTGGTGGTGTCGGTTTATATATTTGTATTGCGTGTTTAATTGTTTGTAAGAATAAGCAAACAAAGCCATTATGTAAAATGGCATTAGTACCAGCAATTTTTGGAATTCATGAACCATTGGTTTTCGGTCTTCCAATTATGTATAATGTTTATTTCGCTATTCCTTACGTAGTATTACCAATTATAGGAACAATATTAACTTATATTGTACAAACTTTAGGATGGGTAGCTAAATTAAATGGTACAGGTGTTCCATGGACTGCACCTGCAGGTATATATGGCTTTTTAGCAACTGGAGGACATATCTCAGGGTTTGTATGGCAAGTTATTTTAGCAGTGATTTATACTTTGATCTGTATTCCATTTGCAAAAGCATTTGATAGAAGTAAGTTAAAAGAAGAAGCCTTAGAAAATTCTAAATAGAGGCGGAGGTACGTAGATATGTTGAATATTACAAATACACCTTTTAGTACTTTTGGTTCATACATGGCATTGGCTTATTATGATGAAAATAAATCATATCATGGAATAATTGCTAATCCTAAAGGCAATGGTTTATATTTAAAGTCAGTTAAAGGAAAATCACGTCATTGTAATGGTATTATCAAAATTATTCCGATGATTAACGCTGAATTAGAAGAATATCAAATCCAATATGACTTTCATCAGGTTAAAATGTATAATGACAAGTTTGAAATTAAAATTTGTTTTGAAAGTGAAGATGTACTTGTCTTTTATGCCAAGGGAAAAGGGTTAAGTTTAATTTTAGATACTCTTCCTCAAACTATGTATGATTACTCATTTGAATTAGAAAATCACAATCAAAAATATTATGTCGTTAACAGCTATAAATCACAAACCAAATATTTTATATCTTCTGATCATGATATAGAATTACGACAGGAATATGCATCAGATATGCAAGGTACATTAGAATCACATCTAATTGTTAATGCTGATGAGTTCTATATTTCTATTCAAGATATTCCTACCCATCTTAATAGAAAAAAAGATATTAAATATAATTATGAAATAATTGAACAAAAAGCTAAAAAAAGATTTGATGATTATTTAACATTGTTTAAGACAACTGATGAAAAATATTCTGAATCATATAAAGAAGCTATTTATACGACGTGGTCAGCAACTGTTAAACCACAAGGATTATTGAAAAGAAGTGCGACATATATGTCTAATACTTTTTTTCCAGGTATTTGGAGTTGGGATCAATGTTTTAATACTGTAGGACTTATGGAAGCTGATCCAATATTGGCGTATAATAATATGATGGTTGTTTTTGATTTCCAAGATGAAAATGGTCAAATTCCAGGATCAGTAAATGATTCTAATATTCATTGGAATTTTGCTAAACCTCCAGTTCAAGCGATATTCATTGATAAAATGTTAGAAAAAATTTCTCTAAGCGATGTACAATTAAATGAATTATTTGACAAACTAAATAAGCAAATTCATTATTGGTTGAATTATCATGATTGTAATGAAGATGGTATTCCTGAATACCATCATGGAAATGATTCTGGTTTTGATAATAGTACAGTTTTTATTGATACTTTTATTGTGGATTCTCCAGATTTGTCAGCTTATTTAATTAAAGGATTTGAGGTCTTAGAAAAAATAGGTAGTAAAATTGGCAAAAATATAAATATTCTAACTAAAGAGAAAAATGAATTGATTAATAGATTTATTGACACTTTTGTTTGTGATGGAAACCTAGTAGCAAGAGAAACAATTAGCCGAAAAATTATAAAATGTGATTCCATTTTACCATATATGTCTTTGGTAATTGCAAAATATCTTCCAAAAGATTTAACAAATAATATGGTAGACACATTAAAAAAAGATTTTATGGGTGAATTTGGTCTATCTACAGAAAAAACAAATAGTCCATATTATGATCCGGATGGTTATTGGAGAGGACCTATATGGGCACCTGAAACGGTTATTATTATTGATGCGTTACTGGATATGAATGAAATCGATTTTGCTAAGGAATTAATGATTAAATTTGCAGAATTATTAAATCAAAATGGTTTTTATGAAAATTTTAATGCTTTAACTGGCAAAGGTTTAAGAGATCCAGCACATACATGGACTAGCAGTAGTTTTATTTATGTATTAAATAAATTAGAAGAATTATCTAAATAAATGAGAATAAAAAGAAGCACAATTAATTTGTGTTTCTTTTTTTAGTGATTTATTAAAATCGATAAGTTTAAGAAAAATGTTGCTACTAGATCATCAAATTTAGCTTAACATCAGATTTTCTAATTCTTAAGAAACTGGAAAAGTATACACTCAAGAGAAATGGCATCTGTGATTTTTAGAATAATTGTGGATACAGAAATCTTCAATATACGAAATTGGTATGAACTATGCCTATGCCCATTTCAATTAAGGAAGCAAATTACGAGTATTGTTATGGGATTTTTTTGAATAAGTTAACTTAAAGCAACAATTTACTTAAAAAAGAGCAAAATAATTTAAGAATACAAACCTCTTATTATCTCTAACATGGTACAATAGAGAAGGAAGGAGGTTTTTTTATGGATTATAATGGTTTAAGTATTGTATCACCACAATATTATCCTGATGGCAAAGAATGGAATAACTTCTTTAATCTTTGGCTTCAAGATTATGATATTAATACAGATATTACAGAACATTTTCATTATTTAATATCTCATTCAGATTATCTTGTAATGGTTCAAAGACCATTATGTGAAGATCAATCTGATTATGAAATCATTTCTGTATCTAATGAACAACAACAATCCTATTTACCTGCTTTCACAAATATAAAGGAGATTACAGACTATATAGATCTTCCTGAACCACAAGAAGGTTACCAGGTAGAAGTAATGGTAGCTTCTTATAAACGCCTCTTAGAAGAAATATATATGCGTACAGAAGGGTTGAATGGTTTAGTGATTAATCCTTTCTCACAAAAGCTTATTGCGGATGAGAAACTATTAAACTGTATAGGACACAATACAACAATAGGGATCAATCATCATAAAGACTTACCAAGTCTTGTGCCAGCTAATTTAAAGTTTAGAAAAAATATGAAGATCTATCATTCTAATGGTAAAGATCCTCATGTAAAAGAGTTATTAAAAGAAAGTGTAGAAGACCTTATGGAGGATGGGGTCTTTGCCTGTCCAGTACTTGTAAATAAGAAAGACTTATATACAAATAAGACAGGAGAACTTGCAATGCATACAGGTGCTGATATTTATATCAAACCACTTATGTGTTCTCATGCTGATCCTAATAAACTCTATATTAGTTTATTTACAGGATTAAATGATATTAAAAGAATGGATCTTGATCATGATGAACCAGACATGGAAATGATTATTACATGTCAGTCATTTGATTCATACAGAGATATACTCTTTTCTAGTAATGCATTTTGTGGTATTCTCATTAATCCTTTTACAGATCATCTAGGGTTTTCTAAAGACATGTTAGATGAAATGTTTTATAATAAAGAAACTATCAACTAAGGAGGAAAACAAGTTGAATTACAAACCTTTAAAAGATGCTCAAGCATTTACTACATCAAGATGGACTGACTCCCTTGATGCATGGAAAAAAGCTCAGGGTGACAAAGAAGTAGCCTACAAAGCATTCCTTAAGAACCTAACAGAATCACATTATTATGGTTATATGAATCTACCAGAAAGTGGTGAAAATTTAGAATATGATCATTCATTCTTTACTATTTCACCACAGGATGGAAGTAAGAATTTTATTTCTGTTTATACTTCATTAAAAGAATTAAAAAGCAGTCTTGCGAAACCTGAAACATCAATGCCAGGAAGAAAAGTAGAAGCAGTAGAAGTCAACTATGCTTTCCTAGCAAAAGAACTTACATTTGCTGATGGTAATCAAATTGATGGTATTGTGATTAACCCATTTAGTGATGACTATATTCTTACAAGAGAAGAATTAGTACAGATTTCTAAACGTTTATGTAATGGTTTAGACCATACAGAAGATTTAGGTAACATTACTCCTGCAAATATCTTTATCAAAGAAATTTGGAAGATTTTCCAGAATACTGAAGATGATGATAAGAAAGCAGAAATCTTTAGTCATATGGCTGAAGCATTTGATGATGCTTTATTCGCATTACCTATTATGGTAAGAAAAGAAGATTTAGTAGTAGAAGATGGTAATACATATGTTGCTAGATCGGATGCAGATTTTGCGATTAGAATGTTATCAAGTGAAGATAATGGTGATCAGGCTAATATTGTTCCACTCTTTACATCACAGGAAGATATTGAAACATTAGATGGCTGGAATGCTGAAGATGAAGAAAGAAAATCTATGCTACTGACTGCTGATCTTGTTACTCATCTAGGAGGACTTAATAATGGTGAAGCCTTTGATGCACTCGTTATTAATCCATTCACAGATAATATTGTACTTACAAAAGAAATCCTAACTACAATGGGATTAATAGAAGGGGAGGAGTAAAAGAATGAGTAAACCATTATTAAACACAACACCAGTAGAAACAACTGATAAAGAATGGAAAGAAAGCTGTGGTAAATATGGAGAAGCTTCTTTTACTGCCACTAAACTAGAAGATGATTTAATGCATACATTAAAGGCTTCTACATTCCTTACATATATTTCTGTAGACGATGATGATGAAGATTCATTCTTCTTACAGACAGTATGTGATGATGACGGAGATGAATGGTATGCAATTTATACTACTGTAGAAAATGCACAGAACTCTTCTATTCTAGAAGATTCTGATTTCCCGGACCGTCATAATGTATTAGTAGAAGTAGACTATGAATTCTTATTAAATGAATTATTTAATACAGGTGATGATGAAATCTATGGTATGGTTATTGATCCAGAAACAGATGCATTTACTCTAGGTAGAGATACATTAAGTAATATGGGTGTTGAAGAAAACAATGGTGTGGACCATCATGAAACAATTGGTCATAGAGTACCAGGTAATATGGAGTTCTCTTGGTTATATGATGAATATATGGAAGCACAAGGTGAAGAAGAAAAAGATAAATTCCAATCACTTATGGAAGATGTAGTTGAACGCTCATGTCTTGCATTAATGACGATTGTGAATAAATCAGATTTAGTTACTTTACCAGATGGCACATATGAATTAAAAAAGGATGCATCTATGATTATTCCTTCATTATCTGCAGAAGATGATGAAGGTAATGAATTAAGCTATTTCCCACTCTTTACATCTAATGAACAGATTGATAAATGGGGAATCAAAGATAATGTTGAATTAAAGGAAGGACAGGTATTAATCAGCGAATGTCGTCCATTTGATCAGCATATTGCTACATTCTTCGGTGCTGGAGAATATGATGCTTTATTAATCAATCCATTTGATCAGGCATTTGTTATCGGCAAGGAATTCATTAAGGCTATAAGCGGTCATCAGGAAGAAGACGAAACACCTGCCGCATAAACTAAATATAGGTGAGACACAACATGAAAAAGCTATGGAACGAATTCAAAGAATTCGCATTTAAAGGAAATGTCATTGACATGGCTGTCGGTGTCATTTTAGGTACTGCTATTACTGCTGTTGTCACATCTCTTGTACAGGATATTATTATGCCTGTATTATCTGCAATCATTAAGATTCCATCTGATATTACAGAATTAACTCTTAAGATTAATAATATTAATATCAAGTATGGATCATTCCTTTCTAACCTTATTAACTTCTTATTAATGGCTTTCTGTATCTTTATCTGTATTAAAGCGATTAATAAGGTCGTGAGTTTCCGTAAGAAGGAAGAAGAAAAAGCAGCACCTGCACCAAAGCCAGAAGACATTATATTATTAGAAGAAATCAGAGATCTTTTAAAAGAAAAAAAATAAGCACCTAAGTGCTTATAATGTAGGATCTTCTAGATCATCATTAAGATAAGTCGTTCTCTTAGACTTATCTTTTTTTATTTGGTCTGTACTAAAAGTGACGGTTTCTTTTGTTTGAGTAGGTGCTGTATTTACAAGATTGACACCTAATGACCATTCTTCTAGTTCTTCCTCTAGAGTATCTGCATCCTTTGCTTTTACTTTAATAGCCATACACTTCACCTCTTTCGAATTAATTATATACATAATGAACTCTTTTTAAAAGCGAATAATAATGTTAAAATATGGGAAAGGAGTGAACTCATTATGATAATAGACTTAAACCAAATCCTATCTACTTTTAATATAGATTACGAAATCGCAAAAGGAAACAATAAACTTGGTGGAGCCTCTTTACCTAAACAGTTTAATCAAGGAGGAGAAATTCAAGGTAATTTTCTCTCACGCGAATTCTCATTAATTTATGATCCTGACAAAATAAAACCTGAATGGGATAAGGTAGGACATAAGAAATATGGAATGTTATTTGAAGAAGAAAGTCTAGGTGTAATCTATCAGAAAACAGGCTTTACATCTCAATCAGGTTACTTTGTATTAAAGTATGACGGTGTTAAATATAAGATGTATAGAGTTGGATTAGAAACAGGTTACGTATATCCTATCTATGAAGGTTCTAAACTAGTAGCCTGTATTGTGGCAGACAAATCCATCTTCAATGATTTAAACCTCTACCATATTTATGCATTAAACAAGTCATATAGTTATATTTCATCTATATTTGGCTTATATCTAGATGTCTGCATCCAGTTAAAGTATGGTCCCCTAATAACTTCTCCAAACTATATTGCTGGAAAGAGCCTAAGAAAGAAATATGATCCTGCTTTTATTGAAAAAATAAAGGATATGGAAAACAAAGCGTAACAAAAATATTGTTGTTGTAGAAAAAGTATGCTAATATGACTGTGGGAGTCGTATTACGATTAGAATAGCTCTTGGAAAGGTCTGAAATAGGGAGTCAGATCTTTTTTTGTTTTTGTTCATACTTAGTTCATATACTAAGACTATATTAATAACTGTAAAGAGGGCCACTCCCTAATAATAAAAGCGTCCTGTTTACGATTCATAAATAAAACTCCCTTCTAATTGTATTAAATTGTTTTTTAGAACCACTGGCTCTCCTCCAGTGGTTTTTACTTGTATTAAAATAGAAGAAGACTATACTATAGTTAGATGCCGACTTAGCTCAGTAGGTAGAGCAACGCACTCGTAACGCGTAGGTCACAGGTTCGATTCCTGCAGTCGGCACCATTTATTTTATACAAGTTATATATTTTGTCTATTGTAGATGAGTAGTAGGTATTTTACATATATATGAAATCGATAAGTGAGGTTACTTCGTGGATACGGACTGCTGCCGCAAAATGATGGAGACATCATTCGCTGGTTTGAACAGTCTATGTCGTTAAGGCATAGACTATTGTAGTTACATTGCCCTTTAGAACTAAAGCCCAAACGGAACATAAGATACAGGACCATATATCCGATTGGGTATATGGTTTTTTGTTTGAAAGCTAACTATTGCATAATTATCAGATGGAACAATTGTTTCTTATAGAAAAGTATCCTCATCTGATGTAACTTCAGCTGTAGATATCAATATTAAAAAGAGTAAAGAATCAGGTGGAGTTAAACAACAAAAAATACATTTTGTAAAGGAATAAATGACTATAAAGGAATAAATGACTAAAATACAAGATTATAGATGCCTCAATTGTATAGTAAATACATGTGAGAAATAGCAGTTGAATTGTAACGACAAAAGCGTTACAATATAAGAAACAAGGAGGTGTGATTATGGGAAAATCAGCAACATTAAACTTAAGAGTAAACCCAGTCGTCAAAGAGAGGGCAGAAAAAGTATTGTCTCAGTTAGGTGTTCCTATGTCAACAGCGATTGATATGTATTTGAATCAAATTTCTCTTACAGGTGGAATTCCATTTTCTGTTTCTTTACCAAAAGCACCAGTATCGATTCATGCAGATGGCATGACAACAGAAGAAATTCATCAGAAATTGGAAAAAGGTTACAATGATATAGCTGCAGGAAGAGTGCAAAATGCAACGGAAGCGTTCGCTAAATTCAGGGAGAATCATTGATATGAAACACTACACGGTTGAGATTACAAATGAAGCATTGGCTGAGAGAATCGGCATTATGGAATCAGAACTATCTATTCGTTACAGCTCTTTCTCTATTCGTTACAGCTCTTTCTCTTGCATAAAAGAAGAATATCACATATAATAAAAACGCAATAATATTCGTCTAGTCGCGGAAATATATTGCGTTTAGACCAGGTGGCAGTGCACATGGTTTTTTATTTGTCTCAATTGACAACGCTTACACTATAGAGTAAACTATATATAGAAAGAAGTGATCCTGGCGGTATGATCTTATTATGTATTGTATATATATAATAAGTATGATAACCAGGATCATTTTTATTCAGGAGGATTTTTTATGAAGATTATGGTACGTGCTGATGATTTAGGTTACAGCCGAGGTGTGAATTATGGTATATATGACACAGTAAAAAATGGTGTGATTAAGAATATTGGTTTTATGGTGAATATGCCTGATTCTGTAGAAGGCTATGAACTTGTAAAGGATTTAGATATCTGTTTAGGACAGCATACCAATGTATGTATTGGTACTCCCGTTAGTGATCCAAAGCTTATTCCAAGTCTTGTAGATGAGAATGGACAATTTAAATCAAGTAGAATATATAGACAAAGTAAAGAAGACTTTGTAGTACTAGAAGAAGCCATTATAGAAATAGAAGCACAATATAAAAGATTTAAAGAGATAACTCATCTTGAACCTTCTTATTTCGAAGCTCATGCAGTAGCCAGTGATAATCTATTAAAAGGTATTGAAATTGTTGCGAAAAGACACAATTTAAAGTTCAACGATATTTCTTTTGATGGGACACCTGTTGATCTGGCAGGAGAAAAACTCTATATGCATATGGAGAGTATGAAGGAAGGCTATGATCCTTTTAAATCTTTTAAAGAAATGGTAGAGAATGCACATGATGATGGTTGTGATTTATTAGTTTGTCATCCAGGATATCTAGATGCACAAATACTACGTACTTCTTCTCTCACTCTTGATCGTACAAAAGAAGCAGAGATGTTATGTTCAAAAGAACTTAAAGCCTATCTTAAAGAACATGATATACACTTATATACATATGACGAAATAGGACACTAAAAGCTGCCAATCGGCAGCTTTTACTATTCACACATGATTTTAATAATTTCCTGGTCAGTAGAAGCCATACCCTGACTTCCTAATACACCGATGTTGTGGATTGTATTTTCTATACCCTTAGAAATAATACCATCTCCACCATAGAACTGCTGACCGTTCATATACATATCATAACCTAGAATACCAGCTTCTACACTTACCGCAATCTTTGCAGCACAGCTTGCTTTAGCACCATCACAGATAATACCAGAAGTAATAGCTAAGGCATTCACGATTGTATGATTCATCACTTCTTCACTTGCATCCTTTAAATAAGCAAGTCCTGCACCACATGCAGCACCCGCACTTACTGCACCACAGAAAGCAGATAAACGACCAATCTCAGTCTTTAAATGAATGGCTGTTAAGTTAGAAATCACAAGAGCACGATATAACTTCTCTTTATCTAAATATTCTCTTTCTGCATAAATAATAAGAGGTACAGATACAGTTAATCCCTGGTTACCACTACCAGAATTAATCACTACAGGTAGTTCACAACCATTCATTCTTGCATCACTACCAGCCGCTGCATAGGCCTTTAATAGACTTGGTAAATCTTTTCTAATCGCAATCACCTTACCAATATTAGCCCCATAATCACCATGCATTCCTTCTTGTGCAATGGCAGTATTACATGCAATCATCTGATCTAATAACTCTTTTATATCATTAATCTCGACTTCCTTCGCAAAAGTATAAATATCATGCATAGTAAGAGTGAGATAATCTTCATCAATAGTCTGTTTTAATGCTTCTCCACATACAATAGTTTCATTATCTTTTGTCATTTCTATAATATGTGTATGTGTTCCCGCAATATGTACCATTGCTTCATGTTCATCATTAGATACAGTTAAACGAATATCTAAAGAATAAGGGGATTCTAAAGGCTGTACTTTAATAGAAGCACTATTCATAAGTTCAGTCATCGCAATAATATCTTCTTCCGTCACATGACTAATAACCTCTAATTCTGCTTCTGCATCTCCGCCTGTAATCCCAATACAGGCAGCTGTTTCAATACCTTTATTTCCATGAGTATGAGGCACAATAACACTCTTAACATTCTTGATGATGTTACCACTGACTTCAATTAATATCTTATTTGGCATACTACCTAATGTCTTTCTTGCGAGACTTCCTGCATATGCAATTGCGATAGGTTCTGTACATCCCATAGCAGTTACGAGTTCCTTGTTTAAGATTCTTACATAAGTCTCATAAAGTTTTTTATCCATTCTTTTTCTCCTTATTAAAAAGGCAATGAATCATTGCCTTATTGATCAATTTCTTTTCTATAAATGTCAAAGCTGCTTACTATCATTGCAAATAAGAATCCAGTTGACACAAAGAAGATTGTATAATCGAGTAATCCATGAATATAAATCATCACAATATAGCCTACAATTAAAGCAACAAGAGTAGGGTTACACTTAGTTCTTAATAAGCGATATAAACGTTTAATATTTTCAATGAAGAACGGTGCAATCATCAATAATCCTATAATCCCAAAACATAAAACAGGATCAATAAAGATATTATGTGAATGCTGTGTAGGATGCCCACTATATTGTGCATAAATATGCCAATATGTCATAGGCCCTTCACCAAATAAGAAATGTGTCTTAATGTTCTGAATAGCAACTTCCCAAATATGTCTTCTTACCCCTAAGTATTTCACAATATTGCTCATACGTGGAATATATTGAGGTTTCGCAATAAAGAAACCAACACCCGCTGCACCTACAGCACAAATACCACCAAAACTCTTATAATTACGATTAAACAACAACATAATCGCAAGACCACCAGCAAGTGCAGGCCATGCAGTACGACATCCTGTTAAATATAGACAGAATAAGTTAAGTAATGTAATTAAACCAATAATCACTATTTCTTTAATATGATTCATGAATCCATGATTATGAGTATACTTCAAGAACTTATAGAAGCAAATAGCCACAAAGAACTCAATCATCATTGCATAGTAGTTCGCATTAAAGAACATCGCATTCGTACGATACTGTGGCGCATTAAATACAACCAAATACCATCCCTCAAGATCAAACTGTCTTAAGATGTAGATATATTCAATAATAGCCCATACACTTGCAAATACACTTAAACCAATCACTATATTCAACATTGTATCAAATAGTTCTTCACTTGCATGACGTCTATATACAAGTGTCATACTATATAACATCAAATAACCTAATGATACACCAGCCCCTGGCCAGTTCTGATAAAAGACACTTGTTAAGAAAATAAGTGCTGAAAAGAAAATAATATATTTGCTTCGTTTTGTTTCTTCATAACCTTTCTTTACTTCACCCTGTTTGATCCATTTAAAGAATATAATCGCATGAATCACTACAGTAATATAGAAAGGAAGGAATATTGCGACAATCGCAATAAGAAAATCACATTGCACAGAATCAAAACGTGACTTTAAGTTTTTAATAATATCCATGAGAACCCCCTTTAATTACTTTCTATATTATACACGAAAAATCAAAAAAAATATTGTTTACTCACGAAATATTGGTAGAATACTCTATGGAGGTAGAATATATGAATATGAACACTTCATTCTTCTCTTTTAAGTCAGGATCTCCATTCATGATTATCCTATCTATTATTTTAGGAACACTACTCATGGCTTATGGAATCTATGAAATCTTCTTTAAGAAAGATAAAAGAGAAATTAAAGGAATTTACCACGGTTATAAGAAAGTCAATAACTTATATTGTCGTCCTATCTTCCAGTATTCTTATGGTACAAAGAAGTATAACCAGGCATCTATCCAGGAATTTAAAGTAGAAAAGATTGAAAAAGATTATGTAAAAGGACAGGAATATCCTATTTATTTAGGGGAACAGGCGAATACATTCTATTTGAAGAAGAAAAGCACTTGGTCTAACTATTTATTAATCGTTGCAGGTATCTTATTCTATGTCAGTGCTATTCTAGGTTATCTAGGATTCTAAAAAGAAGTAGTTTTTAATAACTACTTCTTTTTCTATGCAAGAAATAAAAAGTCCCACCGGGTTGCGCATGAAAATCAGTGGCGTGGTGGGTTCTGTCAAAGCCATTATACAGTTTTTGATAGTTCTATCAAGATATATTACTTCTTTTTCTTTTCTAATCTTTTTTCTACAGCACGATAAAGTGGTTCTAATAGTTTCTTATTCTTTTTCTTACATACAAGATAGAAACTATTAGTCGCTTCTTTATCTATGATTGGAATAATCTTTCTATTATCTGGTTTGCCATCTCTTTCTATAGATAGATCAGAAATAAATGTAGGAAGAGTAGAATTCTGAGTCAGATCCATAAATACTTCTCTATTATCCTGAAGAATAAAATGAGTATGAGGCTGTGTTTCTAAATGCATTGGATACCATACACCAATTCTAGAATACAAAAGCATTGTCTGACCATCTAGATTCTTAAAGAATAATGCTTTACTATCTGCAAGAGGATGATCAGGTGCCAATGAGAAATACAATGTTTCTGTATCATATAACTCATAATATAATTCTTTACTCTCAGGAATCTTATTTAAAACAACAGCTGTATATAAATCATTCTCTAAACCAGATAATAAGATATCTGGCATTTTTATTTCAGAAGAAATAGCCATATCTTCATATATCTTACTAGCATAAGGTACTAAGTCCCATAAAGGTGCAGGTGCGCATGATCCAATACTAATTGTATGAGTCATACGATCATATTCACGTACACGAGCAATCATATCATTTGCAGAAAATAATACTTTTTGTGCATAATCAACAGCCACTTTACCAGTCGCATTTAAAGTGATACGATTCTTTTCACGGTCAAAAATAGGAACCTGCAGTTCTTCTTCAAGTTTCTGCATGGCACGAGAAAGAGCTGGCTGAGAGATATGTAATGCTTCAGCTGCTTTAGATAATGTTCCATATTTAGAAACAGCTAATAATTGTTCAACTTGTCCAATTTCAATCATTTAATATTCCTCCTCACTATGCACCCACATTATAGCATAATACAAAACTGGCATTGTACTTTTCTACTTATTATTAATAAAATAGACATAGAGGTGAAGACTATGAAATATACATTTATGGAAAACTTTAAAGACAAAGATCCAGAATTTTATGACTTTTATTCACATTTTATAGGTGAAGAAGTAATCAATGATACTACTTTGGATGATAAAAGTAGATACTTATCTATTACTGCAGTACTTGTAGGCACAAAAGCTCATGATTTATTTAAGGATATGTTAGATGATTTATTGAAATATCTCACAGCTGATGAAATCCAGGAAGTCCTTTATCAAGCTGTGGCATATCTTGGTATTGGTATGGTTTATCCATTCTTAAATATTATGAATAGACATGTGAATAAACCATTAAAGAGTGCATCTACCACAAATAAAGACAATCGTATAGAACTTGGTAATGAAAAACAATGTGAACTCTTTGGTGAACATATGAGAGGATTCCAAACAAGTGGTCCTGAAGAAGAACGCCATATCAAGAGATGGCTCGCAGGTAACTGTTTTGGTGATAACTATACAAGAATAGGACTCACTGGAGCACAAAGAGAAATGATTACATTCTGTTATCTAGCAGCACTCGGCACTGAACCACAATTAAAATCTCATATTGGTGGAAACTTCCATGTAGGTAATGATGCACATTATCTCCTTAATGTGATTTCTAACTGTATGCCTTATATTGGTTATCCACGTACTTTAAATGCGATCAGATGTATACATGAAATGGAGAAATAATCATGAATTATACTTTAGAAGATATCAAGAAACAGAGTCCTTATCCTATTGGTGAATTGAATACTGCATATGCTAAGTATTTTGTAGGTAATAGTTATCTCTATCCTATTAATGATCAAGAAGTAAATATTTCTAATGTTACTTTTGAACCAGGATGCCGAAACAACTGGCATATCCATCATGGTGCAGGACAGATCTTATTATGTACTGCAGGAAGAGGGTATTATCAGGAATGGGGAAAACCTGCTCAGGAACTCAATGTAGGTGATACAGTTTATATTGCGCCAGAAATAAAACATTGGCATGGTGCAGCACCAGAAAGCTATTTTGTACATATTGCAGAAAGTGTACCAAATGAAAATGCTTCAAACGAGTGGCTTGAAGCATTGAATGAAGAAGAATATCTAAAATTGAAATAAAACAAAACGATCAGGAAGGGAAGCCTGATCGTTGTTTATTTCAAGAGTTATTTTGAAGGGAGTTTGGGAAATTTTAGGGATCACTCTTGGTAAAAAGAAGCTTTAATTATTATCGGGAGTTGCTTTCTCTTTACAGGTAGTATTATGCTTTTTATCTATGAACACATTGTGAACTCATTATTTTTTTCTAGGAAATATGTTATAATGATGTCCGAGGAGGATTTTTTATGAAAAAATCAATCATTACATTCTTATGTTTGATGTTGATCACATTATCAGGATGTACTTATAATACCAAATATTCAGAAAGTGATGCCCCCTTAACTATTACAGGTGGGCTCAGTGATACATTGATTGTATATTATTCATTCAATGGAGAAGAACGTGAACTTGCAAAACAAGTACAGTCATATACAGAAGGGGATTTACTTTGTTTACAGACTTCTAAGAAGTACTCTACAGACTTTAAAGAGAGAATTAAAGAACATAGAAAAGAAAGAGAAGCTTACGCAAAAGCACTTAAAGAAAACAAACATGATTATAAGAATAAATGTGTATTAGATACATTACCTGCTCTTAAAAATCAAATTAATGATATTAATCAATACAAGACAGTGTATCTTATTTATCCATGCTGGGAAAAGGATGAACCTTTAATTATTGATTCATTCTGTATGGATTATGACTTATCAGGTAAAACAATTGTACCTATGTGTATAAGTGAAAAGAACTGGCGTGGCCATGTGAAATATTCCAGCAAGAAGAGTGTTGCTCACTTTAATAAGATGATACCAAATGCGAACTTTAAGCGTGCTAAGGCATTTACTGATGTCAAAGGCGTTAAAGAGTGGCTAGAAACTATTGATATGATCTAGACTGGATATGCATCCAGTCTTTTTTTGGAGAACTATAATGAGACATATATTTTTACTTAAACCAGTGGATGATGATTATGATCATCATCCGTTTATAGAAACAATTAGAGAAGTGATGCAGGGTTATGATTATGATATATTCATGAGTACTTATCCTGATCACGCCAAGAAGATTATTAAACATTATAAAGAACCAACACGTTTTTATAGTGTTGGTGGGGATGGAATGTTGAACCAGGTCATTCAGGGACTTGTAGGTACACCTCATGAACTAGTAGTTATTCCTTATGGAACAGGAAATGACTTCTTTAAGATGATTTCTAAGAATAATAATTCTAAAGAAGTACTTAAAGCATCTTTAAAGGGTAAAACAATTCCTATTGATACAGTGTTAATGAATAATCGTCATTTTATTAATAATGCATGTTTTGGCTGTGATAGTGTGATTGCGAATCATGTTCATGATGATGTGAAGATTCCTAAGATGTTTAAAGGACATCAATATGAGTATTCTATTCTAAGAAACTTTGTCCAATATCCATTTTATCCTATTAAGATGACAAGCCATGGAACATTATTGTATGAAGGTCCTGTTACTTTATGTGCCTGTGCGAATGCGAAATATTATGGTGGGGGTTATAAGATTGCTCCTCATGCCTCATTAGAAGATGGTCTCATGAATATTGTGATTCTAGATCAAATTAAGAAAGGCCTCATTCCTTTATATATTAAGAAGATAGTAAGTGAAACACTTGATCAGGATAAACATGCTCATGTCTTTACTGTAGATGAAGTGGATGTAGAATCTCAGTATCCATGTAACTTAGATGGTGAAGAAGTAAAAGCATCTCATTATCATCTAGAGGTAAAGAAGAATAGTTTAAATCTTGTAGTCTTTGATAATTAAAGAAATAAATGTTTCTATGATTGGAGATAGTTCTTCTTTTCTTGTGATAAAAGCTGCAGATGTATAGAGACCCTTGTCTTTAAGTTTAGTATAGGTTTGTGAATTTAAGTCTATATATGGTATAGCTGCTTCAGGTATAATAACTACCTGATCAAGTATAGAACCCCATACTAAGGCAGTACGTATATCATCTGTAATAATAGGGATATGTGGCTGGAATTGGAGTTCATTTAAACAGTAATCTACTATAAACTGACGATAACGTCTGTGAATCAAAACAGGATCATCTCGATAATCAATGAGATGGTTCTTTTTTTCATTCACAAGAGTAGAAGGTCCTACCGCAATCATTGGTTCAGGCTTAAATAAAAATGATTTCACATTTGTAGAATCAAAAGGTGTTCTGACTAACGCAATATCTATTTCATGAGCCAGCAAGGCATCCATCATCTCATAGGTTGTTCCTTCTTTCATGTGAATATCTAACTTAGGATATTTCTTTCTAAACACATCCATATGCTCATGTGTAATTAAATAACCATTAGAAGAAGTAATTCCAAAACGTAAAATCTGTGTGGCAGCTCCTTGTACTTCTTTACTTGTCTGTTCATATAAATTCAACATCTGATTACATCTACGATAAAATAAGTGTCCTGCAGGCGTTAATGTGATATGACGATGTACTCTCTCTATAAGTATTGTATCTAATTCTTCTTCTATCGCTTTTAACTGCATAGAAAGAGGAGGCTGTGAAATATGTAATACACGTGCAGCTTGTGTTATAGTCCCTTCTTCTACAATTGTCTTAAAGTATTTCATCTGTTTTAGTTCCATATGTATCTCCTATAGATTCTATATAAAATATATATTATACATATAGTATAAAACAGGATTATAATGTTGCAAGGACAGGGAGGAAAAATATGTATATAATGAAATATTTAAAGCCTTATAAGTGGCAGGCCATTTTAGGCTTTATATTTAAACTTATAGAAGCATTTCTAGAATTATGTATACCAATGGCTGTAGCTCTTATTATTGATAATGGTGTTGCAGTACATAATACAAACTATATTACAAAGATGGCTTTTGTGATCTTTGGTTTATCTACAGTAGGATATGCTAGTTCACTAGTGTGTCAGTACTTTGCGTCTCTTACATCACAGGGTGTAGGTACACTTATGCGTAAAGATATGTATCGTGCAATCAACCGTTATGATTATCAGAATCTTGATATTATTGGTACACCTTCTTTAATCACAAGAATCACCAATGATATCAATCAGATTCAGTTAGCTGTTGCCATGGTTATTCGTTTATGTTCAAGATCACCATTTTTAATTATTGGTTCTTTGGTTATGAGTTTTGTGATTAACTGGCAGGTAGCACTTACCTTTGTGATTGTCGCACCACTTATTGCGTTTAGTATTTACTTTGTGATGAGTCATACAGCTCCTATGTATTCTCATATCCAGCATATCCTTGATGAAGTATCACTCATCACAAGAGAGAATCTTTCAGGTGTCAGAGTCATTCGTGCTTTTAACCAGCAGGATAATGAACAAAAACGTTTTGAATCAACAACCACAAAACAAAAAGAAGAACAGATCATTGCAGGTAACCTCAGCGCTGTATTAAATCCAGCTACTACAATCATTGTGAACTTTGGGATTATCGCAATTCTTTATATCTCAGGCTTTAAAATCAATGCAGGTAGTATGACACAGGGAGAAGTCATCTCTCTTATTAATTATATGAACCAGATCTTACTTTCTATGTATGTCTTTGCGAATGTTATTGTGATCTTAAATAAAGCCAGTGCATCATACAAAAGATGTGCAGATGTATTAAGTCAGAAACCAGATATTGTCCAGGGAATCAATGAGGCTCCAAGTGACTATCAGAACCTTATTACTTATGATCATGTTTCATTCTCATACTATTCAGGTAATGCCTTAACTGATGTGTCATTCAATATCCTTCCGGGTCAGACAATCGGTGTCATTGGAGGTACAGGTTCAGGTAAAACTACACTTATTAACCTAATTCCTCGTTTTTATGATGTCACTGAAGGTGAAATCCGTATCAAAGACCTTCCTATTAAATCATATAAGTTCAAGGATTTAAGAAATATGATTAGTATTGTACCTCAGCAGGCCACACTCTTTGGAGGAACAATCAGAGAAAATATGCAATGGGGTCATCCTCATGCTACAGATGAAGAAATCTATGAAGCATTAGAACTTTCACAATCTAAAGAATTCGTCGATAAGATGACAGAAGGCTTAGACACCTATATTGAACAGGGTGGTAAGAATGTATCTGGCGGACAAAGACAAAGACTCACTATTGCCCGTGCATTAGTCAAAAAACCAGAAATACTTATTTTAGATGATAGCGCCAGCGCACTCGACTTTGCGACAGATGCAAAACTTAGAAAAGCTTTAAGTACGCTTAATATGACAGTTATTATTGTCTCTCAAAGAGTGAGTGCTTTAATGCATGCAGATTCTATTGTGGTATTAAGCCATGGTGAGGTTGTAGGACAGGGTACTCATGACATGCTTATGAATACATGTGATGTCTATCAGGAAATTGTTATGTCACAGATGGAAGGAGGACAGAGTAATGAAGAATAAAAGTACTTTAAAAAGACTTATGGCATTCTGTCGTCCTTATCGTATCTATCTTGTAGGTGCATTATTATTTTCTACAATTAATATTATATTCACTCTTTTGACACCAATTCTTATTGGGAAAGCCATTGACCAGATGATTGGTTATCATCAGGTTTTCTTCCAGGGACTAAGTCAAAAGATATTCTATATTGCATTCTCTGTATTGATGACTGCATTATTCAACTATTTCTTAGTCAGAGCATCTAATAAGATGACTTATGAAATCACAAGAGACTTAAGAACAGAACTCTTTAAACAATACCAGATCTTACCTCTTTTTTATATCGATTCTCATACTCATGGTGATATGATGAGCCGTATGATTGCCGATATTGATCAGATTTCAGATGGTTTATTACAGGGCTTTACGAACCTCTTTGGTGGTATTGCGACAATCTTAGGTACAATTGGCTTTATGTTATATGTGAATGTCAAGCTGGCTTTGATTGTGATTGTATTAACACCACTTTCTCTCATTGTCGCAACACTTATTGCAAAATATACATTCAAGTTCTTCCAGGAACAATTATCTATTCGTGGAGAAATGAGTGGTTTTGTAGAAGAAATGGTAGGAAACCAGAAAGTCGTCAAAGCGTTCCAACATGAATCAATCAATGAAGAGAAGTTTGATGAAATCAATGATCGTTTATTTAAGAGTGGTGTTAAATCACAGTTCCTAGGTGCACTTGCGAATCCTTCTACACGTTTTGTGAATGCGATTGTTTATGATACAGTATGTATTTATGGTGCCTTTAGTGTCATTGGTGGAGCTCTTACAGTGGGTGGTTTATCATCATTCTTGACTTATGCCAATCAGTACACAAAGCCATTTAATGATATTTCTAACGTATTTACTGAATTAGAAACAGCTTTAGCCTGTGCTGAGCGTGTCTTTAAGATTATTGATGAACCAGCTATTAAAAACCCAGAACATCCCAAGACTATTGATAATCCACAAGGTGTTATTGACTTAAACAATGTGAATTTCAGTTATACACCTGAAAGACCATTGATCACTGATTTTAATCTTCATGTCAATGCAGGTGAAACAATTGCGATTGTAGGACCTACAGGATGTGGTAAAACAACATTGATTAACTTATTAATGCGTTTCTATGATCCTCAAAGTGGTTCTATCTCTATTGATGGTATCAATACACAAACGATGGATCGTTCTTACTTAAGAAGTCTCTATGGTATGGTATTACAGGATACATGGTTATTTAAAGGCACTATTAGAGATAATATTGCGTATGGCTCAAATAATGCGACAGATGAAGAAATCATTGAGGCTGCAAAGAAAGCCCATGCCCATAAATTCATTATTCAGTTAAAAGGTGGCTATGATGCGATGCTCGCAGAAGAAGGCAGTAACTTATCACAAGGACAAAGACAGCTTTTATCTATCGCAAGAATCATGCTCGCAAATCCGCCTATGTTGATTCTTGATGAAGCCACTTCATCCATTGATACACGTACAGAAAGACAAATTCAGGATGCCTTTGATACAATGATGATTGGTAGAACAACCTTTATTGTAGCCCATCGTCTTTCTACTATTCAAAAAGCTGATCAGATTATTGTGATGAATGATGGACATATCATTGAACAGGGTAAACATGAAGAACTATTAAAGAAGAATGGTTTCTATCATAACCTTTACTATAGTCAGTTTGAAAAACCAGAGTAAACAAAAAAAGATTCCTCACGGAATCCTTTTTTATTAACTTCTTCCTGTTACTGCTTTTCTTAAAAGCTGTTTATCAACCCAACGTGTAGAGAATCTAAAGTTCTTTTGTGCGAATACAAATGTGATTTCGTTATTTGTATTGAAGTTGATTTTCTTCATCTTACGATAATCGATAAGAAGACGACCTACAAGCATATTTTTTCTACCAACTAATACAAGGTTCGCAATCTGCATTGAATAGATGATTGAATAAATAGCCCATACACTTAAAGCGTTTGAAATGTAGTTCATTTTGTGAGCATTGTATGTTGAAATCATAAAAGCGATACAACCAAATAATACTACAAAATAAAGTACTGTAAGACCAATATAAAAAGCCTTACCTGCAGGACTCATACAGAATTTTAATGAATGATCTCTTTTCTTAGATTTAATAATAGTTACAACTACATTCACAATCATATATGTAAAGTAGAGACCAACGAGTCCAACAAGAAATGCAAGTATAATTAAAACCTGATCCATTCTGTTCTCTCCTTTATTCTTCTTATAATTATACATTGAACTGTTCAATTTGGCTATACCCTATTTGTATGGACAAATGAAAAAGAAGAAGTATAATACATAAAAAAAGGGGGAAAATGAAAATGTATACACTTCATTACACAATACAGAACGATCAATGTGACTATACAGGCCGTTTAAGAGATGAAAATATTTTTGTCTATTTCTCACGTCTAGCAACTGTAGATGGTTCTTTATCAGGATTCTATAAAGAATCAATGAAGGGAAAGTATGGTTATGTAGTCTCTAAACAATCACTTATATTAACTGAACCTATTTATGAAGATGATGAAATTACTCTTACTACAGATATTGGACATTATTCTAATGTGATTTTTCCTCGATTCTACTATATAGAAAAAGAAGGTAGACGTATTGGTGAATGTCGTTCTATCTGGACTCTTATTGACCTAAAGAGACGTCGTATTACATCTCCTAAGCGTGCAGGACTCACTCTTCCTGATAATCCAGACTTGGTCAAAGAAGACCCAGAAACACTCTTTACGCAAGATGATAGACAATTAGTAAGTACTTATACTGTACCTTATAGTGATATAGACACAAATAGACATTTAAACAATACCCATTATTTACGTATTGCGTCTAACTTGATTCCCGTAGAAGCCTATGAAAATCATTTCATGGATTCTATTTCTATTAACTATAAAAAAGAAATACTCGCTCATCAGACAATTGAACTCTATCTCACTCATATTGATGATACCTATATCATTGAGGGAGATGTAGAAGGAGAAAACTGCTTTATTATGAAAATCCATATGAAGGAGTACATAAAATGAAAAAAGAACTTCCTATCATGATCTTTCATAAAGATAATCAAGACTATTATGGTGGAGACCAGGATTGGTTTCCTGATGAATGGGCAAGACGTGCAGGATGTGCAAGTGTCTGTGCTGCAGATATGGCCTGTTTCTATGAACATAAGCTAGATATCTCTTATCCGGATTTTCTAGAACTGATGACAAAGATGTTTAAACTCAATACTCCAGGTATTATGGGTTTCCCCTATTTTTATAAGTTTGCGAAGAACTTTAAGAAGTATATGAAACATATTGGTTTGAATGTAGAGCCTATTTATCAGAAGATTACTGAATCTCCTGAACAGGGTGTACATTTTGTGAAAACAGCTATTGATCAGGGACATCCTATTGGTATGTTGATCTTAACTCATGAAGCACAGATATTAGAAGAAGAAACATGGCATTGGATGTGTATTACTGGTTATGAAGAAACAGCCTCTGATACATCTATTATCTTCTCATCATGTGGTGAACGTGTATGTGTGGGTGCTTCTACACTCTTTAATAGGAGTCATAAGAATATTGTGAAGCTTGTAACGTTTGATTAAGGTGAATTCATAATGCGTAAGGAAACAGAAATAACTTTCATGCAGACGAGATTAATTCGACTCGCTTCAGAAGAGTGGCATTTACTTGTTGAACAGGTTATTCACATATTTAAAAAATATGATGTTCTTGGATATATTGAGATAGGTTATGGGATATTTAGCTGTGAAGGTGATGAAGCTGTTTTAGATGATATCACTGATTTCTTGAAAAGAAAGGGTGAGAAGATATGGTGAAACTTTCAAAGGAAAGAATGGATTATACCATAGATCTTCTTATTGCGATGGTGGTAGAAGAAATTGCGGAAGAAACAGGTAAAGATAGAAAAGATATATTAATCGATTTCTTGTCTTCTAAAACAGGTAAATTTCTCTACGATGAAACTACAAAACTCTGGTGGAGTGGACCTTCATACATAGCTGAAATGTATATGTAGGAAGTGAATAAACAATAATGAAAAGGAGATGTCGCCATCTCCTTTTAAAATTCCATAGGACTATATAAATTAATCTCAAGATGAGTGATTGGTTCTTCAAACTTGATATAGGCTGCATGAAGTGCTAGACGTGGATAATCAGAGCCTTCATTATAAAGGGAATCACCTAGAATAGGATGACCAATAGAAGCCATATGAACACGGATCTGATGCTTTCTACCAGTCTCTAGACGACATCTTACAAGTGCATGATCTTCCTTATTCTCTAGACACTGGTAATAAGTTACAGCAGGAATACCCTTAGAATGAACACGCATCTTAGAAGGACTATGCCTATCCTTACCTAGGTTCTGTTCAATCTTATATTCCTTACCCTCTTTGATATGACCTTCTACATAAGCCAGATATTCTCTTTGTATCTCTTTAATAGACAATGCATGATCTAGATAAGCCTGTATTAAATGACACTTACAGAATACTACTAAACCGCTTGTATCATTATCTAAACGATGAATATAACGAACAGGAATATCATATCCCTGTGTCATATAATAAGCACTCACTCGATTAGATAAGCTGTCTGTCTTATGAGGATCATCTGGATAAACCGCAATCCCAATAGGCTTATTCACAACAAGAATCAGATCATCCTCATATACAATATCTATATCCTGAAAGTCAGGTGCATATGTTCCATCATCATGTTCATAAGCAAGAATATCTAATACATCATTTGTATGAAGTATAGGATTCATATTAAATACATGATTGATTTTATAGTCTTTATTCTGTTTTAATAAATGAATTGTTTTGCGTGATAAATGCAGATCTGCCCACAAATCAGATAAAGGACGATTTTCATATTCTTCATCAATGGTGATAAGAAGATGCTGTCCTTGTTTCTTTATTCTCATGGACGATATACAGTGACTTTGATATCAATAGTGACATCAAGTGCTTCTAATGTATCAAGAACATCACGCTTTTCTTTCTTGATATGATAATAATGTGGTGTCATCTTTAAAAGATTTAATGCATCTTCACGATTCTTAATAGAAATAGTTTTCTTAAAGTCATGACTCTCTAATACATTAAATGGAAGACGGATATACTTATCAGACTTAGTCCTTACTTCATCATAAATCAAATGTTTAATTTCAATTAAATGATCTCTATTGGCAGTTACATGGATAATATAACCATCCTCTTTAATACATCTAGCAAGTTCTTCCTGATTCACTACAGTGAACATTGCGGTAATAACATCCATAGAATGATCAAGTACTGGAATATTCTTAGAATTACCTACAATCCAGTGAATAGACTTATCATACTGTGTAGCCATTCTTACAGCTAACTTAGAAATATCTAAACCACAATACGTATTCTCATCACCAAGAATCTGTTTCATACGATATGTATAATAGCCTTCACCACAACCTAGATCTAGGATATTTAAAGGACCTTCCTTCTTCTTGATTTCATTTATTACTTCAAAAAGAATAGGATCATAATAACCCTTATCAAGATAAGCCTTTCTCGCAATCAATGATTCTTTAGAATCACCTGGATTATTAGATGCCTTATCAGGATTTAAAAGTAGATTCATATACCCTTGACGGGCAATATCATAACAATGGTTATTAATGCATTTACATGTTTTACCTTCAATTTCTAAAGGTTCATGACATTTAGGACATGCAAGTATACTCATTTTTATTTACCTCGTTTCTATTACTTATTCGCAATGATATAATAGCATACTTTACTTGAAAGTTGTAAAATTAATATGAAAGAGAGGAATAACATGAACATAAAAAAAGCTTTTTCTAACAGTCTTCTTTCACTTCTCTATAAGAAGCCGCTTTCTAAAATTACCATAGGCGACTTACTAGAGGATACTGAACTCTCAAGACAGACATTCTATAATCATTTTCTAGATAAGAATGATCTTATTGCCTACGTTTATGATACAGTGATTGTGAATGAATTTGATGAAGATATGTCTATTGACTTTAAATCATCACTCACTCAGACATTAAACAGCTTAAAGAAATATGAAACATTCGTTGAACAAGCCTGTTTAATAGATGGACAGAATTCATTGAAAGAGCATATGCTTTATCATTGTATAGCGTTCGATTTAAAATGGCATGAACACTGTATAGGAGAACCATTATCCAAAGAACTTAAATTTGCGACACTCTACCATACCAATGCCTCTCATAGTATGGTCCTTCAATGGATTCTAGATGGTATGAAAGAGCCAATAGATGAACTTGTAGACAACATCAATCATATGCGTTACTTAGGTTTAAAGGATCTATTGAAAGATCATTCTCCATATAGATAATTAACGCTATTTGTCTACTTATGGATAGAAGTACCTTTTTGTCTTTCGCTATTTATTCTTATATATACTATGATAAGTCCAGGAGGAAATTATTATGAAATATACACAGATTGGTTCATTAAAGGTTTCTAAGGCTTGTTTAGGATGTATGGGATTTGGAGATGCATCTCAAGGTATGCATTCCTGGACATTACCTTATGAAGATTCTAAAAAGATTATTTTCCATGCTTTAGAATCAGGCATCAACTTCTTTGATACAGCGATGGCTTATCAATCAGGAACAAGTGAAGAATACTTAGGACGTGCTATTAAAGAGTATGGACATCGTGAAGATGTTATTATTGCGACTAAGTATACCCCTAAGAGTGATGATTCTATTGATTCAAGAACATATTTAACTGAGTGTTTGAATAATAGTTTAAGAAGACTACAGACTGATTATATTGATCTCTATATTATGCATATGTGGGATTATCAAACACCTATTGAAGAAACATTAGAAATACTCAATGACTTCATTAAAGAAGGTAAAATCAAAGAAATAGGTATTTCCAACTGCTTTGCATATCAATTAGCAATGGCCAATACTATTGCGAAAGAAAGAGGCTTACAAGGGTTTGCAAGTGTTCAGGGACACTATAATCTAATTTTTAGAGAAGAAGAAAGAGAAATGAAGCGTTATTGTGATGAACAAGGTATTGCGATGACACCATATAGTGCACTTGCATCAGGACGTCTCGCAAAGCATCCTGGAGAAACATCACAAAGACTTGAAAAAGATACATATGCGAAAGGTAAATATGATGCATCAAGTGATTTAGATTTAAAAATCATTCAACGTGTAGAAGAACTTGCATCAAAGCATCATGTTTCTATGAGTGAAGTATCATTATCCTGGTTGATGTCTAAAGTAGCATCACCAGTTGTAGGGGCGACTAAACTTAAACATGTTGATACAGCTGTACTTGCGACAGAACTTGAATTAAGTGAAGAAGAAAAACAATATCTAGAAGAACCATATCAGCCTCATGCTTTAGTAGGCGTCATGGCAACGAATACTAAATAGTCACATTATTTGTGACTATTTTTGTGTTCTATAGTATAATAAATGAGATGAAGGAGGAGATACTTATGGGACTATTTTCTAGAAAATCAAAGGTGGATTATGACCTTGTATTTAGAGAACAATATAAATCATTAAATCGTGTTCATCAGCAGGCCCGTGATGAATTAGATTACAAAGTAAAAGAATCATTAATGGAGGTTGTAGTAGAAAAATATCGTGAACTACTAGAACTCATTGATAAAGGGGCTAAACAAGATCCTAAACACTTTGAAGCATTAAAAAAGAATGCGGAAGATGAATTACAGACTATTAAGAATATTAATGAAGATGCATAGAGGAGGAAAATATGAAGTTATATAAAAAAGGTGATGACTCCTCTTATACATTGGGTGTCTTTCCTACAATAGAATTATTAGAACATAAACCAAATATTGTGAAAAGAGTTGTTGTACACTCTTCAATAGAAGAAAACAGAGGATATCCTAAAATCAAGGAATTATGTGCATTGCATCATATTCCTATTGATGTTCATGATGCGACAATTAATAAGCTTTCACCAAAGTCTAATTGTTATGCAATCGGGGTATTTAAAACATTCTATGAACCTTTACAGAAGGGAAATCATATTGTATTAGTGAATCCTATGGATATGGGTAATATGGGTACAATTATGCGTACAATGTTAGGATTTGGTTATCAGGACTTAGCTATTATTCGTCCAGCAGTCGATATCTTTAATCCTCATGTTGTCCGTTCTTCTATGGGTGCATTATTCTCTTTACGTATTCATTATTATGAAAGTATTGATGAGTATCTTAAAGAGTTTGGTGATCATCAATGTTATCCATTTATGTTGAAGGGTGCTAAGAATATTCATCAGGTGAAACCTGTGACACCTCATTCACTGATCTTTGGAAATGAATCATCAGGACTTGATGATATCTATATGACATATGGACAAAGTGTCTTTATTCCTCATACGAATGCGATTGATTCACTTAACTTAGCACAGTCTGTCGGTATTGGTTTATTCCACTTCTCACAGGATGCGTTTAATAAACAGGAGGTATTGCGATGAAATATGATTTTGATACAGTCTATGATAGACATCATACAAACTGCGCAAAATATGATTCCGGTCATACAGATGATCCTGATATGATTCCTATGTGGGTTGCAGATATGGATTTCAAAACATTACCAGATATTCCAGAAGCACTCTCTAAACGTGTGTTAGATGGTATTTATGGTTATAGTACAATTCCGGAAGAATACTTAGAAAGTGTTGTAGGATGGATGGAACGTAGACATGATTTCCATGTTGAAAAAGACTGGATTGTCCCTACACCGGGTGTTGTCACTGCCTTTCATCTTGCAGTAGAAGCTTATACTAAAAAAGAGGAGAGTGTATTGGTTCTTACACCAGTTTATTACCCATTCTATCGTGCTATTAAAAACAATGGTAGACGTATGGTAAGAATGCCTCTTGATCTAAAAGATAACCAATATACACTTGATTACAAAGCGTTTGAAACTAAGATTATAGAAGAAAACGTTAAGATGATGATCTTCTGTAATCCACATAATCCAGTAGGTAAAGTATGGACAAAAGAAGAACTAAAAACAATTGGAGATATCTGTAAAAAACATAACGTTTTTGTAGTATCGGATGAAATCCATATGGACTTTGTCTATGCGCCTCATAAGCATATCGCATTCTATGAAGTAGACCCTGAATATAAGAATTTTTCAATTGTATTAACTGCAGCATCTAAGACATTCAACTTAGCTGCACTTCAGACTTCTGCAGCTATTATTGCGGATGAAAAGCTAAGAGACCAATTTAAGAAAGTGAAGATGAGTCATTCTATTTCTGATCCTACAATATTAGGATTTATTGCGACAACAGTTGCATATACTAAAGGTGATGAATGGGTGAATCAGCTTCTAGATTATATTAAAGGTAATATGGATTATCTTGATCACTTCCTTAAAACTGAATGTCCTGGTATATCTTTAATTGATCCACAAGGCTTATATCTTGCCTGGGTGGATATGAGAACACTTGGTATGAGTAATGAAGAACAGGAAGACTTCATGCTAAATAAAGCACATCTTTGGTTAGATGAAGGTTATGTGTTTGGTGAAGAAGGATCAGGTTTTGAAAGATTTAACTTAGCATGTCCTAGAAGTTCTTTAGAAAAAGCTTGTTTACAGTTAAAGAAGGCATTAGATGAAAAATCTGCATAGTTTAAGACTTCAGGGATATATCGATGATCTTCCATTAGATTGTGCTTGTGAATATACGAATTTACAATTAAAGAAGTTTCTCCACACTAATATAGCCTATCAACAAACACTTGCAATACGCTTATTAAATAAGCGTATTGGCTATCAAAAAGACTATCAGAAGCAGTTAAAAGAGATGCTTGATGATTATCCTGCTTATTATACAAAGCAGGAAATAGAAGGCTTTTTAAGCCTGATAAATGAAAAAGAAAATAAAGTAAAATAAAAACGTTTACATCTTTTAATTTTTCTAGTAATAGACAAGAAAAAAGAGTATTATGGAGATATAAAAGAAAAGGAGAGATAATATTATGGGATTAGTTTCCGCAACAGAAATGTTAAAAAAGGCTAAAGCAGGCCATTATGGTGTTGGACAGTTCAACATCAATAACCTTGAATGGACAAAGTCTATTCTTTTAGAAGCACAGGAATTAAATGCACCAGTAATCTTAGGTGTATCTGAAGGTGCTGCAAAATATATGACAGGTTTCACAACTGTAGCTGCTATGGTTAAAGCAATGGTAGAATCTTTAAATATCACTGTACCAGTAGCATTACACTTAGACCACGGTTCATATGAAGGTGCTAAGGCAGCATTAGCAGCTGGATTCACTTCAATCATGTTCGATGGTTCTCATTATTCAATCGAAGAAAACATCGAAAAGACTAAGGAATTAGTTGAATTATGCCATGCTAAAGGTGTATCTATCGAAGCTGAAGTAGGTTCAATCGGTGGAGAAGAAGATGGTGTTATTGGTATGGGTGAAGTAGCAGATCCTAAAGAATGTAAGATGATTGCTGACTTAGGAGTTGACTTCTTAGCTGCTGGTATCGGTAATATCCATGGTGTATACCCTGCAAACTGGGCTGGTTTACAGTTCGAAGCATTAGATGCTATCCAGAAAGAAACTGGTATCTTACCATTAGTTCTTCATGGTGGTTCAGGAATTCCTGATGAACAGGTTAAGAAAGCAATTGGCTTAGGTGTATCTAAGATCAACGTTAACACTGAATGTCAGTTATACTTCCAGAAAGCTACTAGAAAGTACATTGAAGAAGGTAAGGATCAGCAGGGTAAAGGTTATGACCCTCGTAAATTACTTGCTCCAGGTGCTCAGGCTATCAGAGACTGCGTAAAAGACAGAATGGAAGTATTTGGTTGCATCGGTAAAGCTGCTGAATAATTCATTTAAGAGAGAAGCTGAGGCTTCTCTTTTTTTATGCAAATAAAAAGATTCCTACCACAAATGTGGTAGGAATACCTATGTTAGTTCCAGTAATCTAATTGATCATAATCAGTATAATGTGTTGAGGATGCAAGTTTCTTATAGTTATCTTTATTCATTCTCGCATATTCTTTTATTTGAGATTGATCACTCTTATTTGATTTAGTCACAAGTACATCTGATTCACTTGATAGTCTATAGAAACGATATGCATCATTCTTTATCACAACAGTATAAGAAGGTGAACCATAACGTGTTTTACTTTCATCATACTTCTGTATACCATTGGGTAAATGATCTATAAAATCAACATCTTTTAATTTATTAGATATAGAAATTGACTTATAGAAAGAATAACCTTTCTTTTTTTCTCCACTTATAGTAACTTCTGATAAATAAGAACTAGAACTAGGTACTACAAATACTGCAATAACTGCAATGGCTAAACAAACAACAATACTTACAATAATCTTTTTTGATTTCATAGGATCTCCTTGTATTTGAGTTTATTATTATAATATACAAAAATTAACGGGCTATTAGTAAAGTAACTCTAAATATGTTGCACTTGTGTATGTAATGTTTCTGGTTATATCTCATCCTTTCTTTGATTTGACATATAGCTTATACAACTGTTGATCACTGTTTGCTATTAGAATTCTAACATCAACTATCTGTTACATCAACGTTCAATTTCTATTAATCTTGACTTACCCTATAACCCCCTAGTATACTAGGTATATGTAAAAGGAGGAATAGCTTATGATGATATCAACTAAAGGACGTTATGCTTTACGTGTCATGATTGATTTAGCACAGCATGATCGTTCTAAATATATACCATTAAAAGAAATAGCTGCAAGACAGAATATCTCTGAAAAGTATCTAGAAATTATTATTAAATCTTTATCTAAAGAACACTTTGTAGAAGGTTTAAGAGGTAAAGGTGGGGGATACCGTTTAACACATGCTCCAGAAGACTATAGTGTTGCTTCTATTCTTAAGATTACTGAAGGAACATTAGCCCCTGTATCATGTTTAGCAGATGAATGCAATACATGTGAAAGAGCATCTTATTGTAATACATTACCTATGTGGACTGGTTTATATAATGTGATTACAGACTATTTAGAAGGTGTTTCTTTAAGTGATTTAGTACCTGCTTCATCAAACGGCGATGATTATGTCATATAATCATAAATACAATCAATTAAATTTAGAAAATACGAAATATTCACAAAAAATAATATAAATATAGTTGACTAGTAGGTTTATCACTGCTATAATCCCATTAACCTATCAAATAAATAGGGTTAAGGAGGAAACATACATGTCTAATAAAAACTATCATTTCGAAACACTTGCATTACACGTAGGACAGGAAGAAGCTGATCCAGTAACTGACGCTCGTGCAGTACCTATCTATCAGACTTCATCTTACGTTTTTCATAACTCAGATCATGCAGCAGCTAGATTTGCATTACAGGATGCTGGTAATATCTATGGTCGTCTAACAAACCCAACTGAAGATGTATTTGAAAAAAGAATTGCGGCTTTAGAAGGTGGTGTAGCAGCCTTGGCAGTAGGTTCTGGCGCAGCTGCAGTGACATATGCAGTACAAAACTTAGTGGCTGCGGGTGACCATATTGTATCTGCAGAAAACATCTATGGTGGAACATTCAACCTATTCAAACATACATTTACTGATTATGGTATTACTACTACATTCGTAGATGCATTAAATCCACAGGCATTTGAAGATGCTATCCAGGAAAACACCAAACTTGTTTATATTGAAACTTTAGGTAACCCTAATTCAGATGTTGTAGACATCGAAGCAATCGCAAAGATTGCACATAAACATGGTTTACCATTAGTTATTGATAACACATTTGGTACACCTTATTTAATTAGACCAATTGAATATGGTGCTGACGTTGTTATTCATTCAGCAACTAAGTTTATTGGTGGTCATGGTACTACTATTGGTGGTGTCATCGTTGATGCAGGTAAGTTTGACTGGGCGGCACATGCAGATAAATTTCCACAGCTTGTTGAACCAAACCCATCTTATCATGGTGTAAGTTTTGCGAAAGATGTAGGAGCAGCTGCTTATATTACAAGAATTAGAGCTATTTTATTAAGAGACATGGGTGCAACTCTTTCACCAATTCATGCTTGGATCTTCTTACAGGGTCTAGAAACACTTTCATTACGTGTAGAAAGACAGGTAGAAAATACATTAAAGGTTGTAGAATACTTAAATAACCATCCACAGGTTGAATCTGTCTCACATCCTTCAGTATCTACAGATCCATCTCAGCAGGCATTATATAAGAAGTATTTCCCTAACGGTGGTGGATCAATCTTTACATTCAACATCAAGGGTGATGCAAGAAAAGCAAAAGATTTCATTGACAATTTACAGTTGTTCTCATTACTTGCAAACGTTGCAGATGTGAAATCTTTAGTTATTCATCCAGCTTCTACTACACATGCAGAAATGAATGAAGAAGAATTAAAACAGGTAGGTATCCAGCAGAATTCTATTAGATTATCTATTGGTACTGAACATATCGATGATATTATTGCAGACTTAGATCAGGCTTTTGCTGCAGTAAAATAACAAATTCGGAGGAAAATTAACATGAGTAAGGTATACACTAGTGCTGACCAGTTAATTGGCCATACACCATTATTAGAATTAACACATTTAGAAAAGAAATATAACTTAGAAGCAAAGGTCATCGCAAAGGTTGAATACTTCAATCCCGCAGGAAGTGTTAAAGATAGAATTGCAAAGAATATGCTTGATGAAGCAGAAAAGGCAGGAAAAATCAATAAAGACACTGTACTAATTGAACCTACTTCAGGTAATACAGGTATTGGTTTAGCTTCTGTTGCTGCTGCAAGAGGTTATCGTATCATTATTGTTATGCCTGAAACAATGTCTGTAGAAAGACGTACATTAATGAAAGCATATGGTGCTGAACTTGTCTTAACAGATGGAAGTAAGGGTATGAAGGGCGCTATTGCGAAAGCAAATGAACTTGCGGAAGGAATTGAAAACAGCTATATTCCAGGACAGTTCGTTAACCCAGCTAACCCACAGGCACACTATTTAACAACTGGACCAGAAATCTTTGAAGATTTAGATGGTCAGGTCGATTACTTTGTCGCTGGTGTAGGTACTGGTGGTACAGTGACTGGTGTAGGACAGTACTTAAAAGATAAGAAACCAGACGTAAAAGTAGTTGCAGTAGAACCAGATTCATCTCCAGTATTATCTACTGGACAGGGTGGTGCACATAAGATTCAGGGTATCGGTGCAGGTTTTGTACCTGATGTCTTAGATACAAAGGTATATGATGAAATCATCCGTGTAACTAATGAAGATGCATTTGCGACTGGTAAAGAAGTAGGTCAGAATGAAGGTATCTTAGTAGGTATTTCTTCAGGTGCTGCTGTTTATGCTGCGATTGAACTTGCTAAAAGACCAGAAAATAAAGGAAAGACTATTGTAGCCTTACTCCCAGATACAGGTGACCGTTATCTTTCTACTCCTTTATTCCAGGATTAATATAAAAGCCAAGGCATTTTAATGACTTATATCCAGAAGTCTTTAGATGAACTCTATGAAAAAATGCCTGTGCCTATCCCACAAGCTAAGTTAGTACAATGTAAATACAACAATGATTCTAACCTGATCGGTGCACTTGCAAACTATAAGAAAGTATACTAAAAGAGGCTCAAACGAGCCTCTTGTTTTTATTCTGCTGATTCAGCAACTGATTTCTTTAAATCTTCGATAGCAACTCTAATTCTTCTTAAAGTTTCTTCTTTGCCAAGAATATGAGCAATTTCTACAGCACCACCAGGAGTAAATGCTTTATTAGATAATGCAACACGGATAGGCCACATAATACGTCCATTCTTTAATTCATGGCTCTTAGCGATATCCATCATCATATTCATTAATCCTTCGTCATCATTATAATCTTCCCACTTTTCAAGTTCTGGTAAAGATAATTCTAATGCTTCTAAAGAGTTTTCAGGATTAGTCTTCATCTTCTTATGTTTATAGATAGATGCATCAAATGGTAATGTTTCATTTACGAAGTCCATTAATTCTGGGATATCAGCTAATCTTTCAACACGTGGCTGTAATGCTTTAGAAATTTCTAATGTATTTACAGGAATAGTGATGAAGTCATAGTAAGGAGATGCCACTTTGTGGAATTCTTCTAATGACATGTTTCTTAAATAAACACCGTTCATCCATTTTAACTTATCAATATCAAAAATAGCTGGAGCTTTAGAAATATGTTCAATGTTGAACTGTTTGATTAAATCATCTAATGAAAGGATTTCTTCATCAGCTGGAGACCATCCAAGTAATGCGATGTAGTTAAGGATAGCATCTTTTAAATAACCCTGTTTTGTTAAATCCTGGTAAGATGCATCACCATTTCTCTTAGATAGCTTAGCATGTTCATCCTTCATTACTGGTGGTAAATGGATGTAAGTAGGTCTATTCCATCCATATGCATCATATAGAAGGTTATATTTAGGTGTAGAAGCTAAATATTCATTACCACGTACAACATGAGTAATACCCATTAAATGGTCATCTACAACGTTCGCAAAGTTATAAGTAGGGAATCCATCACTCTTAATTAAGATAGAATCATTTAAAGTAGTACAATCTACTTCAATATGACCATAGATTTCATCATCAAAAGTAGCCTTACCCTTATCAGGAATAGTCTGTCTAATAACATAAGGAACACCTGCTGCAAGCTTTTCATCAATTTCAGCCTGATCAAGCATACGACAAGGATCATAATCATTGTCAGCATCTTTATCACAGAAACAATAATGAGCACCGCCTAGCTCAATAAGCTTCTTAGCATATTCATGATAGATAGGAAGTCTTTCAGACTGGATATAAGGTCCACAATCTCCAGGCTTATCTGGTCCTTCATCCCAGTTAAGACCAGTTTCAGTTAAAATATCATAAATTAACTGAGTTGCACCTTCCACTTCACGGTTCTGGTCAGTATCTTCAATTCTTAAAATAAAGTCGCCACCTTGATGTTTAGCGATTAAATAACAGTATAAAGCTGTTCTTAAATTACCGATATGCATGTACCCTGTAGGGCTTGGTGCAAATCTTGTACGAATTTTTGTCATTTTTCTCTTTACATCTCCTAAAATATATGTATAATATAAATTGCTGTTGGGGTATAGCCAAGCGGTAAGGCAGCAGACTCTGAATCTGCCATTTCACTGGTTCGAATCCAGTTACCCCAGCCATTTTTTTTATACAAACAAACATTTTTAAAAAGAAAGCTCTGCTTTCTTTTTTTATTCGCATAAAAAAATGGTAGTCCGTAGGGGGTTCGAACCCCTGAATGCTTGGATGAGAACCAAGTGTGTTGACCACTTCACCAACGGACCATGTGGTCATAGTATATCATGTTTTTTTTAAAAGTAAAATATTCTTTTATTAAAAAGGATTATTTACTTTCTGTTTTCTTTGTGATTTTCAGTAAAATACTATATAATGAATTCGTCGAGATAAATACCAATATTTTGACTTTAACTTATTAACTATTAACTTAAAAGTTTTTTAATATATATACATAAATTTTAAATAACCTTAATGAAAGGATTGAATAGAAATGGCAGAAGAAGTAATTGCTATTGAAGGTGGACATAAACTTAATGGAACAGTGACTATTTCAGGTGCGAAGAATGCAACTGTAGCGCTGATTCCTTCTATTGTATTATCAGATGAACCAGTTGAAATTTATAATGTACCAGAAATTTCAGATGTTGATGCGTTAACCGTATTATTAGAAGAATTGAATTGTGTTGTTGAAAGGGATATATCCGTAGGTGAAATCGGTGTAGACCCAAGAAATATGAAAAATATACCACTAGTAAGTAGTGCAGTTGATAAATTAAGAGCGTCTTATTATTTTATGGGTGCATTACTAGGTAAATATAAAGAAGTCACTATTAGGATGCCTGGTGGCTGTTATTTAGGACCTCGTCCTATTGATCTTCATTTAAAAGGATTTGAAGCATTAGGTGCTGATATTAATTATGATGAAGAAACAGGAACATATCATTTAAAGGCTGATGAACTTATTGGAACTGAAATCTATCTAGATTTCGCTTCTGTAGGTGCTACTATCAATATTATGTTAGCTGCAGTTAAAGCTAAAGGTCGTACTGTTATTGAAAATGCAGCTAAGGAACCAGAAATCATTGATGTTGCAAACCTTCTTACTAAGATGGGTGCGAGAATCCGTGGTGTGGGTACAGATACTATTACTATTGATGGTGTAGAACATATGCATGGTGCATATCATGAAATTATTCCTGATCGTATTGAAGCAGGTACTTTCTTGATTATTGCAGCAGCTATTGGTGAAAAGATGGTTATCCAGAATATTATTCCACAGCATTTAGATGCGCTTATTTCTAAATTAAAGGAAATGGGCATTAAGATGGAAAAGATTGGCGATAGCATTGTTGTATATGGCAATGATGGAAACTTAAAGCCTGTTGAAGTACAGACACAGGTCTATCCGGGATTTGCGACTGACTTGCAGCAGCCTTTAACAACCCTATTGACTCAGGGTAATGGACAATCTAAAGTGTCTGAAACTATTTATAAAGAAAGATTCAAGCATTGTGCTCAGCTTAATAAGATGGGAGCAGATATTGAATTAGGTGAAGCGTGTGCTTATATAAAAGGCAAGACACCTCTACATGGTGCAAGAGTAATGGCTACAGATTTACGCTGTGGTGCGGCTCTTGTGGTGGCTGGTTTAATGGCAGAAGGTAAAACAGAAATTACAAATGTCTATCATATTGACCGTGGTTATGATAATATAGACCACAAGCTCATCACATTAGGAGCACACATTACTCGTTATATGATTGACGATTAATGTTGATAGGAGGAGAAGCTATGAGTGACAAGTTAAAAGTTGGTATTTTAGGTGCGACTGGTATGGTTGGACAGAGATTTAATACTCTTCTAGATAACCATCCATGGTTTGAAGTGACTACACTTGCAGCAAGTAAGTCTAGTGCGGGAAAGACTTATGAAGAAGCAGTAAAAGGCAGATGGAAAATGGATACACCTATTCCTGAAGCAGTCAAGAACATTGTCGTAAAAGATGTTGCAGATGTAGAAGACATTGCGAAGGAAGTTGATTTTGTATTCTCAGCAGTAAATATGAGTAAAGAAGAAATCAAAGCAATTGAAGAAGCATATGCAAAAACAGAAACACCTGTTGTGTCAAACAACAGTGCACACAGATGGACACCTGATGTTCCTATGGTTATTCCAGAAATCAACCCAGAACATTATGCAGTCATCGAAGATCAGAGAAAGAGACTTGGAACTAAGAAAGGTTTTATCGCAGTAAAGCCTAACTGCTCAATCCAGTCTTATACACCTTGCTTAGCAGCATGGAAGGAATTTGAACCAACAAAGGTTGTAGTAAGTACATACCAGGCTATTTCTGGTGCTGGAAAGACTTTTAAGGAATGGCCAGAAATGGTAGGAAACATCATTCCTTTAATTAGTGGGGAAGAAGAAAAGTCTGAACAGGAACCATTAAAAGTATTTGGTCATATTGAAAATGGTGAAATCGTTAAAGCTGAAGGACCTATTATTAGTGCCCAGTGTATTCGTGTACCAGTATTAAATGGTCATACAGCAACTGTTTCTATTAGTTTCAATAAGAAGCCTACTAAAGAAGAATTAATTGATCGTTTAAATAACTTCAAGGGTCAGCCACAGGAATTTAAGCTTCCACATGCACCTGAACATTTCATCAGATACATGGAAGAAGAAAACCGTCCACAGGTTACATTAGATGTAGACTATGAAGGTGGTATGGGAGTTTCTATTGGTAGACTTAGAGAAGACAACATCTTCGATTATAAGTTTGTAGGTTTATCTCACAACACTCTAAGAGGTGCTGCAGGTGGTGCTGTTGAAAGTGCTGAAATGTTAACAAAATTAGGTTATATTACTAAGAAATAAATTTAAAAAAGCTATTGTATTTCAATAAAAAATGATGTACAATACATTAGCAACTTACTTTGAAGTAGCAAATATTTCAAGGCGGAAGGAGATAAGACAATGAGAGCTGGAATTCATCCAAATTACAAAAAAGTAAAAGTAATCTGCACATCATGTGGTAACGAATTCGAAACTGGTTCAGTTTTAGATGAAATCCGTGTGGATACTTGTTCAAACTGTCATCCATTCTACACTGGTAAACAGAGATTTGCGAGTGCTGATGGTAGAGTTGAAAAATTCAATAAGAAATACGGTCTTAAATAAGACGCAAGAACCTGTTTATACAGGTTCTTTTTTTGTATAAAAAAGATGTCAATACATTGTATTGACATCTACTTATGATATGTTTCATTCTTCATGATCTTAAATGCACGATAAATCTGTTCTACAAGAATCAAACGCATTAATTGATGTGGAAAAGTCATTGGTGAAAAAGATAATTTAAAGTCAGCTCTTGTAAGAACATCTTCTCCATGTCCTAAAGATCCACCAATCACAAATACAATAGTAGAATAACCATCAATCATCTTCTTCTCAATATACTGACTAAAAGCCACTGAATCCATCTCACGTGAAGCTACATCTAATAAAATCATAAAATCATTTTGTTTCACATGATCAAGAATCTTTCTTCCTTCTTTATTCTTTACCAGTGTCTCTTCTGCAAGTGAAGGGTTATTAGGTATCTTTTCATCAGGGACTTCAATTAAATCAACATGGGCATAAGCACCAAGTCTTTTTACATACTCCTGTACACCATCTCTTAAATATTTCTCTTTTAACTTACCTACAGTAATAATCTTAATGTTCATATTTCCCTCCAGAAACAACAGATGTTTGACTTGCTGCTTTAATCATCTCTTTATCAAATTTTATATTTTCTTCATCAAATATCGAATAATAAGTTTCTAATGCTTTTTCTTTCGTATTGGCATCCTGTGATAAATGGGCTAGTACAATCTCTTTCGTATTCTCACCAATCACATCACACATTAAATGCGCACTATATTCATTATTTAAGTGTCCTGTATCTCCCATAATTCTATTCTTTAAAGAAAAAGGACGACGTGTAGCCATCAACATCCCTATGTCATGATTAGACTCTATAATATAATAATTCAAGTTGTGAATAAGTTCTTTGTTCTTCTGTGATACATAACCTGTATCTGTCATGTAAAGGAGCGTTTCATCACCCTTGAATATAAATCCAATAGGATTAGTTGCATCATGTGAAACACGTAATACATACACATCTATATCACCAAATGTATAACTTGTATAAGGAATAAGTTCATGATCCTCATCTAGATCCGCTATATTCCCTTTTGCGGTATATACCATCTCTTTATCAAATATATGTATATTTTTATTATGATCTGTATGATCATGGGTTAATAATACATAATCTATATCATTTATTGCATATCCAATTTCTTTTAATCGATAGACAAGCTGTTTCTTTGAGATACCACAATCTATTAAAATACCTGTAGTTTTTTCTACAATAAATGTGCTGTTTCCTTTAGAACCACTTGCTAAAACATGGTATTCCATAATCCACCTCTTTCCCATGCATTATAGCACATCTCATTATTTACAATAAAGTTTCTTACATATTCTTTTGAACTTGTGATAAAATAAACTTAAAGAAGGAGGTTTTGTTTTATGCCTAAAATTATTACAATCGCAAGAGAATATGGTTCTGGAGGACGTATCATAGCACAGAAAGTAGCCGATCTTTTAGGACTTGTTTATTACGATAACCAGATTATTGATTTAGCTGCACAGGAACTTGGATTTGATATTGAAACAATTAGGAAAGCAGCTCAGGAAAAGAGTTCAGGATTCCTTTATGGAATGGCTGGAGGCACTTTCCAGATGCCTTTAAATGATCAGGTTTTCGCAACACAATCTAAAATCATTCGTCATCTTGCAAATAACGATTCATGTATCATAGTAAATGGATGTGCTGATTATATTCTTGAAGATTATGATCAAGTATTAAGAGTCTTTGTCCATGCACCTCTTGAATCACGCATTAAGAGAGTAGAAGAAGAATATAAAGAAGAGCATGAGAATACAAAGAAGTATGTCATCTCAAGAGATAAGAAGAGATCTAACTACTATAATTACTATACAACAAATAAATGGGGTCAGTTAAAGAATTTTGACTTAACTATTAATAGTGATTATGGTTTAGATGAAGCTGCTGAAATTATTGCGGAAATGTATAAGAAATTATAATAATAAGAAGCTGTAATAGATGATCTATTACAGCTTTTACTATTAGAGATTGAATAAATATGTTAAAATAAGACGAAATCAAATAAAGGAGAAGAATCATGGAAAAAATCTTATTTGAAATTGAAATGCAGGATGGCAATGTAATGAAGGGTGAATTATATCCTGAAGTAGCACCTATTACTGTAGAAAACTTTGTGAACTTAATTAAAAATAACTTCTTTGATGGCTTAATCTTCCATCGTGTTATCCCAGGATTCATGATCCAGGGTGGTGGATATGATACTGATATGAAAGAACATCCAGCAGCATCTATCAAGGGTGAATTTGCATCTAATGGTGTGACTAATAACCTAAAGCATACAAGAGGTGTTTTATCAATGGCAAGAACAATGGTTAAGGATTCTGCTTCATCTCAGTTCTTTATCATGCATGCTGACGCACCACATCTAGATGGTGACTATGCTGCTTTTGGTTTAATTACTGAAGGATTAGAAGAAGTAGATAAGATTGCGAATGTTAAAAGATCACCTTGGAATGATATGCCTAATGAACCACAGGTTATCAAGACAATGAAATTATTATAAAAAAACTGTTGCGAAATATTGAAATATTGATACAATTATATACTGACAGTAAATCTAGGCTATTCTTTATGAATAGCTTTTTTGTTGTCAGTTATGAATCAATGCCCAAAAGTATATTAATGAAATTGACACATTATCAAGACATTCTTTAGAAATAATACTAAAATGGTAGTATTTTCATGTGAATTTTTGTATAATGTTTACGTTTAAGAAAGGAGGCGCCGTATGAAGGAAGGTATACGTAAAGAGTATAAAAAACAATATGATGCATCAACAAAGAAGATTGACATTGTTGATGTTCCAGAATTCAATTTCATCATGATTGATGGAATCGGTAATCCTGAAGTAGAAGAGTTCCACTTAAAATCAAAAGCTCTTCGAATCATGTCAGCAGAAATTAGAGAGTATTTTAAACAAGAAAAGAATCTTGTTTATCTTATTTCACCGCTAGAAGGATTATGGGATACCTATGATAATTCAAAGTTTGACGTTACTCGTAAGAAGATGATTAAGTTCACTTTAATGATGGCACAACCAAAGCTTCTAGATCCGAATACATTTGAAATTATTAAACAGAAAGCTGCTAACAAGAAGGATAATCCTTACATTGTAGATATATATCTTAAGAGGATGACAGAAGGACATTGCGTACAGATGCTACATAAGGGTGCTTATAATACTGAAATCAATACAACTAAGCAGATTATGGAATTTATTACTATTCAAAATATGCGTTTAGAAGGATTCCATCATGAAGTCTACTTAAATGATTATGAAAAGACACCAAGTGAAAAACTGAAAACAATTGTTCGTTATGCGATTGCAGAAAATGTAGAAGGGGCTTTTTAGCTCCTTCTTTTTTAAGGAGAAAAATATGAAATATGTATCATGGAATGTGAATGGCATTCGTGCCTGTTTAAAGAAAGGTTTTTTAGAAAGTTTTAATTCATTGGATGCTGATATTTTTGCCTTACAGGAAACTAAGGCACAAAAGGATCAGATTGAATTAGATATCCCAGGTTATACACTTTATACTAATGATGCTCTTAAGAAGGGGTATAGTGGAACAGCTGTACTTACTCGAATAGAACCACTGTCAGTATCTTATGGAATAGGAATAGAGGAACATGATCAGGAAGGAAGAGTCATTACATTAGAGTTTGAAGACTATTACTTTGTGACATGTTATACACCTAATTCTAAAAAAGAGCTTGCTAGAATCGATTATCGTATGGAATGGGAAGATGCCTTCCTTGCCTATTTAGATGCTCTTAATAAGCCTGTCATCCTTTGTGGTGACCTCAATGTGGCTCATAATGAAATAGATTTAAAGAACCCTTCATCCAATCATCATAATGCAGGTTTCTCTGATCAGGAACGTAATAAGATGACAGAACTTTTATCTCATGGCTATATTGATACATTCAGATATCTTTATCCAGATAAGAAAGATGCATATACATGGTGGAGTTATATGTTTAAATCAAGAGAAAGAAATGCTGGATGGAGAATTGACTATTTTATTGTCTCTGATTCATTGAAAGAGAGAATAAAAGAGAGTTTAATATATAGTGATATGCTTGGCAGTGATCACTGCCCAATCGGATTGGAGATGGAATAAAATGAAACTAATGATCATATCAGATATACATGGTTCTTATAATGACCTAGAAAAAGTAATGCACTACTTTGATGAAGTGCAACCAGACCGTTTAATCATCCTAGGTGATATTTTATATCATGGTCCTAGAAATGACTTACCAGAAGGTTATGCACCTAAAAAGTGTATTCCTTTACTAAATAAATATAAAGATAAGATCCTTGCAGTAAGAGGTAACTGTGATGCAGAAGTAGATCAGATGGTCTTAGACTTCCCTATGAGAAGTGATTATGCATTACTTAATGTAGACGGACATGATTTCTATATTACTCATGGACATTTATACAATAAAGACAATATGCCTTATTTAAAGAAGGGTGATGTATTCCTTTATGGACATTATCATGTTCCAGTATTTGAAGACCATGGCTTCTATACAGTGAATCCAAACTCTATTTCTTTACCAAAACAAGGTGTAAAGAGTTTCTTAGTTTATGAAAATGAAACATTCACACTTTATAATTTAGAACATAAAGAGATTTGGTGTAAAAAAATTACAAAATAAGAATTATACAGTGCATTCTTTTTTAAAGTATGGTATTTTTAAGTAAGGAGGTGGTTTTGTGGCAAAGTATAGAGATATTGCAGATGCAATTAGAGAGAAGATTAAGTCGGGAGAATATACTTCGGGCCAGAAACTTCCTTACGAATACTTGTTATGTGTTAATTACCATTGTAATAAAGAAACAATGAAAAAGGCTTTGGAGATTTTAGTAAAAGAAGGTCTCATTATTCGTCGCCGTGGAGCAGGTACATTTGTGAAAGAACTCAATGTATCTGAAAACAATGAAACTGTCCGTATGCGCAGTCTTTCTATGCGTTTTGAAGGACATGATGTAACTTCGGATATTAAAGTATTTGAGGTTATACCAAGTGATAAGAAAATAGCGGAAAAGCTACAGATAGATGAAGGAGACTTTGTTTATCATATTATTAGAAATCGTTCTGTTGATGGAAAACCTTATTGTGTAGAAATTACATATATTCCACTATATCGTTTAGTTAACCTAAAAGCAGATGTCCTAAAGGATTCATTGTATAAATATGTAATCAATCAGTTACATATGACGGTTCAGAGTTGTCACTTAAAGATCACATCAGCACTGTCTACAATACTCGAACAGTCATTCTTAGGACTAGGTGAAGGTGAACCTTATATCCAGGAAGAACAGACAACATACCTTTCTAATGGCTCTGTATTTGAGTTGACATTCAATCGTCGACACTATGCAGACTTTGAATTCCAAACCGTCATTGTAGAACAATAACTAAGAGAACTATATATTATGGTTCTCTTTTAATTTTACCATTTATTTACAAGTAATAAAAATATATAAAGAAATTAACTGCATTAATAAATTTATATTTTTATTTTTTGAAAATATAATTGGTGTATGTAGAATGAAAAATGTCTTGAATTTCTCAATATAATTTCGATTTTTTAGATATAAAAATACGGTCTTGTCAATTAAAAATACCATATTTTTTCTAATGTAACCGTTGACAATTGTTTTTTTATCAGTATACTCAGTATTGTCGAAAAAATTAAGGGAGGAAAATTTATGGACGCTTTTGCTGATAAGCTAGGACGTGTCGGTGCTTGGTGTGGTCAGAATA